>Ga0079306_1000292_pt1 | contig 52742 bp, 48 predicted proteins | sample Methanotroph_Enr_FD_79181 | JGI IMG/M metagenome (GOLD analysis project Ga0079306, IMG submission 79181) | Enriched soil microbial communities from Old Woman Creek wetland in Ohio, USA - Methanotroph_Enrichment_5 | ecosystem: Environmental > Terrestrial > Soil > Wetlands | place: USA: Ohio... | reverse complement strand
TAGGGGCCTTGAAAGTGAACGGCGGGAAAGCGGCGGTGGACGCCGCGAACTGCCTGGGCTGCGGCGCCTGCGTGAAATTCTGCGGGAGAAAAGCGCTCTCCCTGGGCCGCCGGGAGCGGCTGCGCCGGACGCCGGCCTCGGGCACGGAAAAGTTCCTGAGGATCGCCTGGGAAAAGGGAAAGCTGCCGTCCATGCTGCTGAAGCTGTTGAAAGCCAGGCTGGCGGGGTGAGCCGCGGCGGGCGCGGTCAAAACAAAGCCGCCGGGAACTGCCCGGCGGCTTTTATTTTCTCCCTGCCCGGGAGCTCAGGGGATATACTTTTCCAGTACCGAGATCTTGGTCACGGCCTCGCCCCTGCCGCCGCTCTGGGGCACGGCCGCGGCCACCCTGCAGCCGGCCGCGGAGTTGAGGAAGTCGGTGTCGCCGCGCACCAGGATGCCCTCTATGAGCTTCGTGTTCGCGTTGAACACCGCGCTGCCGGAATTGCCGCCGAAGGTGTCCAGGTCGGCCTTGAAGAAATACTTGGGCGAGGCGTCGCGGACGCTGGCGCTGCCGGCTATCTTGAGCGGCAGGCCCACCGGGTGGCCTATCACGAACAGCGGGTCGCCGTTGGCGGGCTTGGCTTTCCTGTGAATCGGCAGCGGGCTGCGGCCGGTCACTTTCCTGTCGAGTTTGATAAGCGCGAAGTCGGGGCCGGGCCCGCCGTTGAAGACGCTGGCGATGAAGCCGGGGTCGGTGTCCAGGTCGCGCTTGATGACGCTGGCGCAGCTGTAGACGTCCGCGGCCGGGACCGAGCGGGGGTACTCGCCGGCCTTCTTAAGGGCGAAGCCGAAGACCAGTTTGGTGTCGGCGCACTTGGCGGCGTCGGTGATGCAGTGGCCGGCGGTCATGACTATGTCCTCGCCGACGAGCGTGCCGGAGCAGAAGGCCCCTAAAGGCTGCTCGGCGAACTTCTCGCCCGGGCAGAGGTTGGCGGCCAGCCCGAAAGTCGCCACTTTCAGCGAGGCTTTGCCGCCCGCCGCGGTTACGTTCTTGGCTTCCCAGAGCGAGACCACCGAGTCCGAAAGCTTCTTCATCCCGGCGTCGCCCTCGTAATAGTCGAGGCGGTCGTCGTTGCCGTAGATGGACTTGGATTCGGACTGCTGGAGCTGTTCCTCGGGGGCGGGGACCGCGGGCGTCTCCGCCGCGGAGCCGGAGCCGGCCAGTTCGCCGTAGGCGCCGTCCGAAACCGCGTCGCGCAGGTCTGAGGGGATGTTCCTCGGGCCGGGGGTCAGGATGAAATAGGCGGGGATGAGCGCCGCCAGCAGCAGCGCGGAAGTTTTTATGTTCATAGGTTCCTCTGTCTCCGGAAAATACCGCAATATATCCTAGCAGACATTCCCGGCGCGCGCCAGTGCCTTTGTGACGGCAGGACGCGCCTTTCCGCCCTTGTAAATTAAATGCCCTTTTCGTTAAATACCCGGGAAAGCGACTCTTCGCGGAAAAAGGGGGGAGGAAATGAAAAACAGGTTATTCGGCAGGACCGGGCTGCGCGTCTCCGAGCTCTGGCTGGGAACGATGACGTTCGGCGAGGATTGGGGCTGGGGGGCGTCGAAGCCGGAAAGCAGGCGGATCTTCGACGCGTACGCGAAGGCCGGGGGGAACTGCATCGATACGGCCAACCATTACACCAACGGGACCAGCGAGAAGTTCGTAGGCGAGTTCACCGCCTCCGAGCGGCAGCGCTTCGTGATCTCGACCAAGTATACGCTCAGCGGCAGGCCCGACGACCCGAACGCCGGCGGCAACCACAGGAAGAGCCTGGTGCAGTCGCTGGAAGGCAGCCTTAAGCGGCTCGGGACCGACTATATAGACGTTTATTGGGTGCATGCCTGGGACCAGCTGACGCCCGTCGAGGAGACCATGCGCGCGCTGGACGACCAGGTGCGCCTGGGGAAAGTGCTGTACGTCGGGTTCTCGGACGCCCCGGCATGGGTGGTGTCGCAGGCCAATACCATGGCCGCGCTGAGGGGCTGGAGCCCGTTCGCCGGCATCCAGGTGCAGTACAACCTGGCGGAAAGGACCCCGGAGAGGGAGCTGCTCCCCATGGCGAAGGCCCTCGGCCTGGCCGTGACGGCCTGGTCCCCGCTGGCCGGCGGGGTGCTGACCGGGAAATACAACAAGTCGACGCAGGAGCCGAAGCGGCTGACCCCTGACAGCCCGCTGTACGCGGCGCTCGTCAACGAGCGGAGCACCAGCATCGCCGACGAGGTGCTGGAGCTCGCGCACCAGGCGGGGAGAACTCCCTCGCAGGTGGCGCTGAACTGGCTGCGCCAGCGGCAGGTCGCCGGCAACGTGATGCCCATACTGGGCTGCCGGTCCGAGAAGCACGCGCAGGACAACCTGGGCTGCCTGGACTTCGAGCTCTCCGCCGACGATATCGCCAGGCTGGACGAGGCGAGCCGGATCCGGCTGGGCTTCCCGGGGGATTTCCTGGCCTCGAGCTTCGTCCGCGGCCTGGTGTACGGGAACACCTTCGAGAAGACGGAGGCGCCCAGGGAGCCCGTAGGGGCCGGAAGGTAAGCGTCGTCGGGCGGCCGCGGCGTAAAAAGAAGCGCCCCGCGAAAGAGCGGGGCGCTTCTGATTCCTGTCCCGGGTTATTGCCGCGTCCCGGTATTGCTTTGCCCGGACAGTTTGTCCAGCACGGCCACCCCGTAGGTCCTGACATGCGCGTCGGGGTCGCTGAGGAGGGAGGTCAAAGGCCCGACCGCCCTGACGTCGTTTATCTTTCCCAGGGCCTCCGCCGCGGCGATGCGCACGAGCGCGTTCCTGTCCTTGAGGGCTTCTATCAGGCATTCTACCCCGGCGGGGTCCTTTATCTCGCCCAGGGCCTCCGCCGCCGCGTACCTGACGGTCAGGTTCGCGTCCTTCACGGCGCCGCACAGCGGCTCCACCGCGGTGGCGCCGCCGACCACCCCGAGGGCCCCGGCGGCGAGATAGCGGATATCCCCGTTCGCGTCCTTGAGCGCGGAGATAAGCGCGTCGGCGGAGCCAGAGCCCATTTTCATCAGCGCGACGATAGCGGCTTTCCTGACCTTGGGGCTTTTATCCTTAAGGACGTTCACCAGGGGCGCGCTGGCCCGGCTGTCCTTTATGATCCCCAGGGTTTCGATGGCGGAGATCCGGACGTTCTCGCTTTCGTCGCCCAGGGCGGCGATCAGCGGTTCCACCGCGAGGGGGGCGCGCGTCTGCCGGAGGGCGATGGCGGCCAGGTTGCGCACGTCCGGGTTGGGATCTTTCAGCGCGGCCGCCAGCGGGCCGGCCAGCAAGGGGTCGTTCAGCGTTCCGAGCGCAAGGGCGGCGCATTTCCTGACCTCGTCGTTGGGGTCGCCGAGCGTGTGCAGGATGGAGCTCCACGCCGAGGGGTCGTTGAAGCGCGCGAGCGCCATGACCGTATGCGCGCGCACGCCGGGGTCGGCGTCCTTGAGCGCGGCGGTCAAAGGTTTGAGCGCCCTCGGCGCGTGTATCTCGCCCAGGGCCTGGGCAGCTTTCTTCCTGACCTTGGGATCCTTATCCTTCAGCAGGGAAAGCCACCAGTCCAGGCCTGTCTTTTCATTTCCCTTCATAAGTTTCGGCGCGGCCGTCCGCCGCGCGCGGACGCGGACGAGAGCCGTCAGGTCCGCCAACGTTATTTAAATTATTGAGACTATCGGGCCAAAGCCCGCCCCCTAAGGTGTAGTATAAGCATGCCTTCAGCGTTTGTCAATATGTATGTTGACCCGCGCCGGCCCGGGCTGGCCGCCGGCTCACCGGGGCGGCGGTTCGGCGGCGAAGAGGGGAGGGAGGAAAGCGAGGATCTCCGCGGCGGAGGTGCGGTCCTCGCGCTGCATCGTGAACCTGGCGGAGATTATGGTGAAAACTCCGGGGCCGGCGCCCAGCCATTTCTCGATGGCGCCGTAATCCCCTTCGAACTGCGCCGGCACAGAGGGAACGGCGCTTATCCCGAACGCCCTGAGCAGGGAATTGGCCAGCGCGTTGAGCAGGATGTTCCCTATCTCGATAACGGTGACGTCCGGCTGCTCCTCGCTCACCGGCCCGTAGAACAGGTCCTCCGCGAAGCACCGCGAGATATGTTTTATATCCTCCGGCCTGAAGATGATCGCGGTGACGAAAGGTGTCTCCCCTTTTATCTTTATGCGTATCGCGGCCACGGGTTTGTCGTCGCGCTCCCTGCGCCGGACCGCGTCGCGGACCTCGCCGTTGAAGGCGCGCACGCCCTCGAGCTGCCAGGTTCCGGGGGAGACCTGGGTCATCTTGTTCAGGCATTTTTCGAGGCCGGCCGCCGTCAGCCTCTCAAGTTTGTCCTGGTTGATCTCGTTTATGCGGTCCATAGTCTATTTGATGCGTTCGAAGGCTTTCCGCAGGTCCTCCTGGGAGAAGGGCTTGAATATTATCTCCGCCGCGCCCTTGCTCCTGAGCTCCATCGTGACGTCGTCCTGGTCCACGGCGGTCAGCATGATCACTTTGACCGCCGGGGCCATTCTCCGCATCTCTTCCAATACCACCAGCCCGGAGATCCCCGGCATGATGATGTCCAGCAGCACCACTTCGGGGCGCAGTTCGACGAAGGCTTTGAGGGCGCTTTTGCCGTCCTCCGCCTCGCCAAGGACTTCATGCCCCGCCCTCTGCAGGCTGATGGCGAGCATTTCCCTTGTGCTGGCGTTGTCATCCACGATAAGCACTTTCATGGTTCCCCCGGAGCATTTCGAGCAGAAAAATACGTTGAACAGCGGCGTCGGCCCATTCGATAGCCTAACAGGCCCGTGCCGGTTTGTCAAGACGGAGGAAAGGGGCGCAGCCCGGCGGTTCTGCGCCGGGGAAGCCCGCGGCCGCTGCTATGACGGCCGGACTTTTTTGTATTATTAAGGAATATGCGAAAAACTTTCCAGGCCTTTTTGCTTTTAGCGTTCCTTGCCGGCTGCTCAGGGAGCAGGAAGTCCGACAGCGGCGACGGCATAGAGAATCCCCGGATGGAAGGCTCCGGCTCGGCCACTCCCGCCTTCGCGCTTCCCGGCGTACCGCTGAAGAGCGATCTGCCCGTCCCCGTTCGCGCCGAGGTGAAGAAAGCCGAAGCGCCCGCCGCGCAGCCCGCGGAAGCGGAGCCTGAAGCCGGTCCCGCCGAAGCCAGGCCCGCCGAAGCCAAGCCGGCCGAAACGGCGGCCGCTGCGAGCGGGGATCTGGAATTCCACCTGCGCGCCGCCAGGAAATACGCCGCCGCGAAAAGGTACCGGTCCGCCGCCGCCGAATACGGGGCCGCCGTGCCGTTCCTTCCCGCCGGAGACCCCCGCGCCGTAAGCCTGCTGGAGAGGCAGGGCGCCATGATCCTGAAGACGGGCGACACGGCTAAAGCCCGGGAGCATTTCCAGGCCGCCATAGAGAAGGCCAGAGAACTCAACGCTTCGGGCAAGGACCTGGCCGATTCGTACCTGGGCCTCGGGTATTGCCTGGAAAAAGCCAACAAGATCACCGAAGCCATAGACAGCTACGAAAAGGCGCTGGCGCTTTCCACAGGCAAGTCCGTAAAGGCCCGGATCTCGAAGACGATAAGCGACCTCAAGAAAGCCCCGTGATCGCCGGGCGGCGGCGCTTTCACCAGGAGAAAATATGAAAACTAAAAGATTTTACGCGCATTGCGACCTGATCGAAGGGACCAGGGACGTGTATTATTGCAGCTTCTGCAATGAGCTCGTCAAAGAAAAACATTTCGACGAAGAGCACCTGAACAAGAATCACAACCAGAAATTCAAAGCGACCCTGCACGAGTGGAAACTGAAGGAGTCGCGGGGAACCAATAAGGTGCGTCCCGACGACGCCCCCAACAGGCTCAAGAAGGAATAGCCGCGCTTTTCGCGCGCCCGCCGGGGCCCGCCGGGAAGAATGTTCCCGGCGGTTCTTTTTTGGTTTGGTAGAATATTGGTATGTCACCTCTTTTGAAACGCTCCATTGCCGGCACGATCTCCACTTTCAACATCGATATCCCCCGGTTGGCCGCCGCCGCCAGGCGGATCTGGGTCTACCTGCCGCCTGGCTACGAGGCCGGGGACCTGCGCTATCCCGTGCTTTACATGCACGACGGGCAGAACCTTTTCGACCCTGAGACCTCCTTTTGCGGCGACTGGGGCGTGGGGAAAACCCTGGACAAGCTGTGCCGCAGGAAAAAGACCAAAGGCGTTATAGTCGTAGGCATCGATAACGGCGGGCTGGAAAGATGGAACGAGTATTCCCCCTGGGGCGGCCCGGACGGGGAGGGGGGCGGCAGCGGCGACAAATACGCGCGCTTTATCGTGGAAGACCTGAAGCCGCTGATAGACGGGAAGTTCAGGACCCTGCCGGACAGGGAAAACACCGGGGTGGCCGGCAGCTCCCTGGGCGGTACGATCTCTTTTTACATGGCGCTGAAATACCCCGGGGTCTTTTCCCGGGCCGGTTTATTCTCTCCCTCGTTCTGGTTCGCGCGGGTCGAGGCCGTGGACCTGGTCAAAAAGGCCGGGCTGAAACAGGACCTGCGCGTTTATATGGACGTCGGGACCGAAGAGGGCGACAGGAAGGAGGAATATCTCGAGGACGCCCGGCTCATGTCCTGCATATTCTCCGACGAAAAAAAGATCGAGCAGCGGTTCGTCGTCGACGAAGGCGGCATCCATAACGAAAAAGCCTGGGCCGCGAGATTCCCGGCCGCCTTCCTCTGGCTGTTCGAAGGGAAGGGCCGGGTAACGAATGAATAAGGCGCCCGCCGCGGGCTGCCCGGAGTCCCGGGGCGGTACCGCGCGGCCAGCAACTCCATAACCGTGCTGCCTTAAGCGGCTTTATAAAAAAGAACGGCGGGGCTCGCTTGCCCCGCCGTTCTTTTTTTTGAGCGCCGGTCAGAACTTGTGCCAGAGCATCTGCGTGGTGACGTCGTGGTGGAACAGAACTTCCGAAGTCTTTACTATGGTCCCCAGTTCCTTCGGGCTGCGGTCGGCGGCGGCCTGCTTGTGCGCCGCGTATTTCTCGTGCGGGGCCGGGCCGAGGATCTTCTTGGCGAACTCGCTGGCGCGGAAGATGCGGATGGCGTCGTAGATATTGCCGGGCAGGAAGCGCACGCGGTCGCGCTTGCTCTCGTCCTTGGTCAGCGGCTCGCCGTCCAGCGCGGTGCGCAGCAGGGCGTAGAGGGACAGGTAGGGGTTCGCGTCGGGGGCCACCGAGCGGATCTCCAGGCGGGCCGACTTTTCGTTGCCGGCCGGGATGCGGATCATGGCCCCGCGGTCCACGGAGGAGACCTTGATCTGGTTGGGCGCCTCGAAATGCGGGTCCAGCCGCCGGTACGCGTTCACGCTGGGGTTGAGGATCAGCGACAGCTCCTGCGCGTGGTTGAGGAGGCGCGAAATGACGTCCCAGGCCGCGGCCGAGAGGCCGTCCTCGCCCTTGGCGTCGTGGAAGATGTTCTTCCCGCCTTTGGAGAAGGAGAGGTTCAGGTGCATGCCGCTGCCGTTCACGCCGGAGACCGGCTTGGGCAGGAAGGTGGCGGTCATGCCCATATTGGCCGCGACCTGCCGGCAGACCAGCTTGTAGAGCTGTACCAGGTCGCAGGCCCGCACCACGCCCGCGTGGGAGAAGTTCAGTTCGAACTGCGACGGGGCCACCTCGGGGTGGTCTTTCTCGTTGCGGAAGCCCATGGCGCGCTGCGCCTCGGCGGCGGTGTCGATGAAACTCTTCAGCGGGGCCAGGGGCAGGGAGTGGTAGTAGCCGCCGCTGGAGATAAGTTCGAAGCCGGCGGTCTCGCTGTAGGACTGCTCGGCGTTAAGGCCTTTCACTACGAAGCCTTCGACCTCGGCCGCGACGTTCGCGGTGAGACCGCGGGTCTTTTTCATTTCAGCCGCGAGTCCCGCCAGGCGCGCGCGGAAGTCGGACTCGTAGGTAGTTTTGTCGCGGTTCAGCACGGTGCCGAACATGATCACCTTGCCTGGGCCGAAGACGTCCGAGGGCAGCCAGAAGATGCTGCCCCAGTCTATGCCCAGGCGCAGGTCTGATTCCTTCTGGGCCGAGAAGCCGCGGATGGAGGAGCCGTCGAAAGTGAGGTTGTCGTTGGCGTTGAGGAAATGCTGCTTGTCGTAGTCCAGCATGTGGAAGCGGCCTTCGATGTCGGTGAAGCAGACCGTTACCGCCTTCAGGCGTTTTTCTTTCTGCAGGTAAACACAGTATTTTTTCTCCAGCTCGGAGACGGACATCTTTTCGGCGGCTTCGGCCGCGTCCAGGTTGAGCGCCTCCAGTTCGTCATAGGGGATTTCCAGGAAATTCTTCAGAGCCGTAGATTCGGACATAAGCGCCTCTTTTGGACTAAAAATTTAACTTCTATACTAAATATACATCAAAATATACTAAAAATCAATACTTTAAATATATCCCGATGGTCAGATCCTGGAGAATAACGGCAAAAAGCCGCGGCGGCGCGGCTTAATGCTGAAGGCGGAGGGCGACTTGATCAGCGCTTTCTCCCGCGATGGGAGGCCGGGATCTTTTGCGCGTTCTCGAACCTTGGGCGCCCGTAATGGTCGTAAAGTGCGCTTTCGTAGTCCTCGCTTACGGGCTGTGCCGGGTCGAATTCCGGGCTCGCCTGTATGGCCGCGCGCGTCAGGTCCGCGAACACTTCGGAAGTGTCCCAGTCCACCCGCTCTATCCAGTGGGGCGAGACCAGCACCTTGCGCCCGGGCAGCAAGGTCCCCGTGCCCGCCACCAGGTAGCGTATGATCCACCTTAAGTCGTCGGCAATGAAATCCTCCACGTGCCCGATAGGGCCGTCGGCCGCGTGGATGCGGTAGCCCGTGACGCCCCGCGTGCTCTGCAGGTGCGGTTCCTCAGGGGGCGCCTGCTGTTCCTTTTTTATCGCCTTTTCCTCTTCCTCCTTGGTCGGCGGGAACAGCGTGCCTCCGGACATGCTGCCGGCGTAGAACCCCTCGCCCCAATAGAGCGGCCAGGCGTAATGCTTATGCAGCTCCAGCTCATGCAGGCGCGTCACGGTCTTATCCGTGTCTATGTCCGGGCTGTTCCTCACCTGCTCCCGCGTCAGCGCGACCGGGAAAGTCTTCGACTTCCAGTCGGGGGCTTTCATGGCCGCGGGTACTATAAGCACCTTGCGTTCGGAAAGCCAGCTCCCGGTCTTTACGACCATATAGCGGATGTCCCAGGTCCGGTCGTCGAAATAGAATTCGTCGACTTTCCCCAATTCACCGTCCGTAGCTTGTATCTTGTGACCAATCAGGCTGTTTATATTGCGAAGCATTTTTCCCCCCTCGGTCCGGGCGCCGCGGACGGCGCTCCGGCCAGCTGCCGATAGCGGAGGACGGCGCCGCCCTCTCCCTTGCGGGAAACCCGGCGCGCCGCTGGTATCCGTATTTGCAGCTCTCCCCTGCCCTTCGGGCCTATTCTAATAGATTTGGCGAAAAAAATGCAACCTTAATTTTGGCAAGGCCGGGGCGCGCCGTTCAGGGGTCTTTAAAAAGCCCGCGCGGCGGTTTTTTCCCTTGCGGAGGGCGGGCGGGAAATTGGTATTATGGGGCTATGAAAATAATAGCGAACCTTCTTCTGAGCGCGCTGGCGGTTTATGTCACAGCGCGGATCCTGCCCGGGGTCACGCTGACCGGCTTCGGCACGGCGGTGGTGGTGGCGGTGGTGCTGGGCGTCGTCAACTCGCTGCTGCTCCCGGTCCTTTTGCTGCTCACGCTGCCCATCAACATCGTAACCCTGGGGCTGTTCACGCTCGTAATTATCGGCGGCCTGGTCCAGCTTGTCAGCTGGCTGGTTCCCGGCTTCCAGGTAGCCAGCTTCTGGTGGGCGCTGGTGTTCGCGTTCGTGCTGTGGGTGATCAACGCCTTCTTTTCAAAATTCAAGGACTGAAGAGCGGGGGCGGCTGGAGGGAAAATGATGCATAAATTCAAAGTCAAAACTTCCGCGAAGTCCGAGATGGCGGACATCACCCGCGAGATCCAGGGGATCATCCGGGAGAACGGCCCGGAGAGCGGGGTCTGCCATGTGTTCGTGCCGCATACCACCTGCGGGCTGGCGATAAACGAGAACGCCGACCCGGACGTGAAGCGCGACATCATCGCGAAGCTGAACGACAGCGTGCCCGAGGATTTCCCTTACAGGCATTCCGAAGGAAATTCCCCGGCCCATATAAAGTCGGTGCTGGTGGGGCCTTCCCTTACTCTCTTTATAGAGGACAGCGCGCTGCAGCTCGGCACCTGGCAGAGCGTCTACCTGTGCGAATACGACGGCCCGCGCAGCCGGGAGGTGTGGGTAAAACTTTTGAAGGCCTGACCCGCTATTCGGGGAGCAGGAATTCTTTCGTGGGGCGGCTCTGGTCTATGCTGAAAGGGACCATCTTGGCGAAAACGTCCAGGATGATCAGCGCGTTATAGTTCGCGTCTTTTTCGGAAAATTTCCGGACCCTGTCGACGATAGCCAGGTTCAGGATCTCTATCGTCTCATAAGCCTTGCCGAGCTTCTTCAGCTCCCAGTCCGGCTCGAGGCCGTTCTTCATCCGGTAATACTGCTGGAGCAGGTAGGCGGAGATGGAGCGGTAGACTGTCTCGTTCAGCGAAGCGAAAGGCAGGTGGTGCCGGGCCATGGGTTTCAGGACGTTCATCAGCGGGCAGCCGCTGGTCACCATATAAATGCCGATGGCCGAGCTGAGCGCGGTCTGCAGGCTGGTCCTTTTGAAATATTCCCGCTCGCGGGTGACCACGCGCGCGTCCACCAGCGTGGTGGAGGCTTTGTCGGAGAAGGTTTTGGTGACGTCCGCCAGGTTCAGGGCGATGGGGCAGTATTTCTGCGCGGCGGCGTCGAGGGGACAGACGCTGCATTTGCCGTATTCGAGGAGCGCCCATTCCGGGAACTCCCCGCCGGTCTTGGGGAGGATGTTCAGCGTGGAGGGGTCGAGCTCGATATCTATGGTCTTCTCTTCCCCGCCGTCGAATTTAATGATGTATTTGTAGAGCATTCTTTCCGCCTCCCCCGTAGTAAACTACGACTATCTTACAAAATAGCGCGGTAAAAAGATCAATGCGGTTCCGGGGCCCGCCGGCCTCCGTGCGTTCCGCGGCCGGAATTTATCGCGCCGGTAACGAGGGTTGGTGTCCGGCCGGCCCGAAGTATCGTATTATTTATCATGCCCCTGGAACTTATCATCGGCGGTCTGTTGGTTCCCGTCGAGAAGGACGGGCCGGAAGAATATTTGAAAGCCGCCGCGCTGAAACTCGGGATCAGCGAAGCCGGGCTCGAGACGGTCAGGATACTTTCAAGATCGCTGGCGACCGGCGACAGGGAGCAGTTCTTCTACGAGGTTTCCCTGGCCGTACGCGTGCCCGCCGGCTACGCCAATAAAAATAAATTTCCGCCGTACGCTCCAAGAGCCGCCGCGCCCTATAAACCGGCGCCTGACGGCCTGCGGCCCGTGATCATAGGCTTCGGCCCCGCCGGGATGTTCGCGGCGCTGGAACTGATAGAGTACGGGCTCAAGCCCCTGATCTTCGAGAGGGGCAAAAAGCTGGAGGAGCGCCACCTGGACGTCCGGAACTTTATAAGCGGCCGGACCCTGGACCCCGAGTCCAATATCCAGTTCGGAGAAGGCGGGGCAGGCGCTTATTCCGACGGGAAGCTGTTCTCGAGGCTCAATAACACGGTTTATGCCAGCAAGGTGCTGGATACTTTCATCAGGTTCGGCGCGCCGCCCGGGATAGGGTATATGAGCAAGCCCCACCTGGGGACCGACGTGCTGCGCAGAATTACGGCAAATATCAGGAACTATATCCTGGAGCGGGGCGGCGAGATCCGCTACAGCTCGAAAATGACCGACCTGATCCTTTCCGGAGACGCCGTCTCCGGGGTGGTGATCAATGGTTCCGAGCGCTGCCCGGCTGTCAGCGTTTACCTGGCCGTAGGCAATTCCGCGCGCGACACTTTCGAACTGCTGCATGAAAAAGGCGTAAAACTGGAACCCAAGCCGATCTCGGTGGGCGTGCGGGTGGAGCACCCGGCCGGCACCATCAACCTGATCAGGTACGGCGAGAAGTACAAGGATTACCGCGCCATCGGCGCCGCCACGTATTCCTTCAATTACACGGACCGCAAGACGGGGCGCGGCGCCTATACTTTCTGCATGTGCCCGGGCGGCGAGGTGGTGAACGCGTCCTCCGAGCAGGGTCTGCTGGCCCTTAACGGGATGAGCTACGCGGCAAGGGATTCAGCTTTCTCCAACGCCGCTATCGCGGTGACCTGCGTACCGGCGGATTACGGCTCGGCTCACCCGCTGGCCGGGGTCGGGTTCCAGAAGGAGATAGAGCGGAAAGCGTTCCTGGCGGGCGGGGAAGACTGGAGCGCCCCGGCTCAGAACCTCAGGGATTTCCTGGGCGGGAAGCTTTCGGCCGGACTGAACGTGAATTCCTATAAGATGGGAACGCAGAGCGCCGACCTGTCGGCGGTCTTCCCGGCTTTCGTCGGCGACACCCTGCGCGCCGCTTTTTCCAGCTGGGAAGCGGAGTACCCGCTGTTCGTGGGCGGCGACGCCGTCCTTATGGGGCCGGAAACCCGGACCTCCTCGCCGGTAAGAATGACGCGCGGGAAGAATTTCGAATCGCTGACGGTGAAAGGGCTCTACCCGATAGGGGAAGGCTCGGGCTACACCGGCGGCATAACCAGCGCGGCCTCCGACGCCATAAAAGCCGTGGAAGCCGCGCAGAAAACCGCTTAAAAACCTTTTACGCTTCCCAGTACGCTTCCTGCAGGCTGTCCTCTTTTTCGGGGAGGCCGCGGGTGAGGCGCGGGGAATTCTGGGCCAGGACCTCGAAGCTGACGCGGTTGGCGTACTTCGAGATCTGGGACAGGGAGGAATAGCTGAGGGAATGGATGAGGTTCTTGGGAGAGTTCGGGACCTTGGCCTGGTGGTACTTCCGCGCGCCCAGGTCGTGCAGGATGGCCGCCAGCGCGCCGTCCCCTGCGCCGTTTGTGTTCTTTATGATCATCGGGCCGCCCAGGAACGGGTTGATATGGGTGTAGCACTTAACGGGCTTCACGCAGTCGGCCTTGCGCATCGGGCGGCTGAACTCGTACATGTTGTAATCGACGATGGATTTGGTGTGGAGCTTGTAAGTGGTCCGCCGCGCGTACTGTTCGTCGACGTAGCCGCCCAGGTAAAGCCCGTGCGCGCCCACGGTCAGCAGGACCAGGTCGGTCAGGTCCAGGGCGCTTTCCGCGGCCAGGAGCGGGTCGTTCAGGCCGGTAAGCGCCAGCGCCTCCTGGTCGTTCATCGCCACGCAGGTGACGTATTTCTTTATAAATTCCCGGAAGAACTCTTTTTTCGACCCTATCAGGAAGCTGGTTCCGAGGGTCATCACCACCGGGACTTTCGCCTTCAGGGCTATTTCGCAGGCCTTTACCGTGGAGTTGAAGATCGGGTCTTTTTCTTCGCGCAGGAGATAGGCGGAAATAAGCAAAGCCGAGGCTTTTTCGATGACGTCTTCGGGGATGAATTCGGGGGCCAGGTCGTTCATGCAGCCCTTGCTGATGCCGAAAGTCCGTTCCCCGTCGGGGGTGACGAAGCACATCGCCCTGCCCATGGGGTTTTCCGACGGCTGCAGGTAGGAAAGGTCCACCTTGGAACTGGTGTTGCGGATATATTTGAAAGCGTAGTCGCCTACCGTGATGTTCTTCGTGATCGCGCCGAGCGCCACGGAGCGCTCGTCGGACAGGATGGAATAGTTGTGCAGGGTATTCCCGACCGAGCCGCCGGCGTATTCGCCCAGGATCTGCCCTTTCGCCTTCAGTTCCCGGTAGATCTCCTCGGCGGCCTTGTCGTCCAGGATCTGCGATTCGCCTTTTTTGAGCCCGTGCCTGGCCAGGAAGTCCTGCTCGACGGAACATTCGATGTCGACCAGCAGCTGGTCGATGCCCACCAGGTAGAACGGCTCGGTGTTCAGGAAATGCGGGTCGGCGCTTTCCCGGCCTTTTTCGGTGACGGGGAAATAATGCTTGTTCTTTCTCTTTCCGGGGAATTTCATGGAGGCCTTTAAAGGTTCTGGGTACGAAACTATTATAGAAAACTTGGGGCCGGGCTTTCTCCGCCCCCCGGCAGTCCGGGGTTTATAAACGGCTATAATATAGGTGAGGGAAATACAGCTCAAACGCGGGACAGGATCAGCGATGCCCGACAATCTTCTTATACCTTTCTTGATCACAGCCGCCGGCGTGGTCCTGCTCATCATCGGTATATCCAGGCGCGGCCGGGCGCTGTCGTTCAAGTCCGTCCCCTGCCGCCCCATAGCTTCGCTTGCCGGCGGGGAGCGCCAGTTCATCACCGGCAAGACGCATTCTCCGGCCGCGGCGCCCTCTCCCGTCACCAAGACCCCCTGCGTGTTCTGCCACGAGACGGTGGAAAGGAACGAGGAGCATTATTCCTCGAGCGGAGGCGACAGCAGCACGGACTGGGTCCTGGTCTCGGACGCCGCTTGCGGGGCTTTCTTCGTCACCGACGCCACCGGGACCGCGCTGGCAGCCCCCGGGGCAGGCAGTCTCGACCTGGTCAGGCCGGAAACTTCGGACGCCGACGCCATCCAGCCGTTCGGCGGCACGCCCGGCTCCCTCAGGAGAACGGAGCGGATCATCGCCGCGGACGCGCTCGTGACCGTGCTGGGGACGCCGCGGTCCCTGTCCGAATTCATTCAATATCTGCGCCAGAACGCGGGCGGCATTTCCCCCGATTTCCTGGCGGAGCTGCTGAAGATGGAGAAAGGGCCCGGCGCCGGTATTCCCTGCTTTTTCGGCGGCGGCCTGGAGAGAATAGCCGACCAGCGCTACGGCGACTATGTTTCCGGCAGCGAATCTTCGGCCTCGTCCCTGCTGTGGGCCGGCGCCGCAGTTACGGCCCTCGGCGCCTGCGCCGTTCTTTACACGCTGAATATTTTTAAAGGCGGGCTGCCGGAATGAGCGCCGATCCTCACCTTCTCTTCGGGGTCCTTTCCATCGTGATGATGCTTTGCTCCCGCGCCGGGTATTTTACCGGCATTTTCAGGGGCAGGACGCATCCGCATGTTTTCTCGTGGCTCATCTGGGGCACCATCTCCAGCATCGGCTTCGCAGCGCAGGTGGCGGAAGGCGCCGGCCCCGGCTCCTGGGCGCGCGGCTTCGGCTCGGCTACCTGCTTCGTCCTGGTGGCGATCAGTTTTTTCAAAGGCGAAAAAGACATTAAAAAAGGGGACTGGGCCACCCTGGCCGTCGCTTTGTCCGCCATTCCCCTCTGGATCCTCACCAAGACCCCGTTCTGGTCGGTGCTGATAGTCTGCTTCATCGACACGATCGGTTATATTCCGACCGTGCGCAAGTCGTGGCTTAAGCCGCGCGAGGAAATGGGCATCAGCTACCTGTTCTCCTGTCTCGGGGCGGCTTTCTCCCTGGCGGCGATCGAGCAATACACCCCGTCCACCTGGCTTTACCCGCTGGTCCTGACCATTACGAACGGGAGCATGTGGGTTTTCCTGGGCGCGCGGTGCCGGGCTCTTTCGGCACCGGCTGGCGAACGGGCGGTTTAAATCCGGTACGGAGGCATAACATGGACGTGAAAGAAGCTATCGAGACAAGGCGGGCTTACCGCGGACTGGGGCCGGTGGAGATAACCGACGGGCTGATGAAAGAACTGGCGGGGGCGGCGCAGCTGTCCGCTTCGTGCTTCAACAACCAGCCGTGGAAATTCGTTTTCGTCCGGTCGAAGGAAGCCCTGGCGAAGGTCCATGACTGCCTGAGCAAGAACAACGACTGGGTAAAGAACGCCTCGCTCATCATCGCCGCCTTCGCCAAAAAAGAGAACGACTGCGTGGTGAAGGAACGGGAATATTACCTGTTCGACCTGGGCATGGCGGTCTCCTCCGTTCTGCTGCGCGCGACCGAGCTGGGGCTGGTGGCGCATCCCATCGCCGGCTTCGACAACGAGAAGGTCCGGCTCGCCCTCGGCATCCCGGAGGGCAACATGGTGCTCACCCTGGTGAACGTAGGGAAAAAGACGGACGACCTGTCGGCGCTTACGCCCCAGCAGGCGGCCATGGAGCCGGCCCGCCCGCCGCGCCTGCCGCTGGAGAACGTTTTCAGCGTGGACGCCTACGACGAGAAGCTGGCCGTGAAGCCCGCCCGCTGAAATAAATGGGGACAGGCTGCTTTAATTTTTATTATAGTTGTAGTCGCTTTGACAGGAAACTCCGGGAGGAAATATGTCCGAAGAAATAGTTCTGAAGTCGGGATTGAAATATATAGACGTGGAAGTCGGGGAAGGCCCCGCCGCCGTCAGCGGCAAAGACGTGACCGTGCATTATACCGGCACTTTCCCCAACGGCAAGAAATTCGACAGCTCGGTGGACCGCGACGAGCCTTTCACTTTCAAGCTGGGCGCGGGGCGCGTGATAAAGGGCTGGGACGAAGGCGTGGCCGGCATGAGGATAGGCGGCAAGCGCAAGCTTATCATCCCTTCCGAGCTGGGCTACGGCAAAAGGGGCGCCGGCGGCGTGATCCCCCCGGACGCCGTGCTGCATTTCGACGTGGAGCTCCTGGGCGTGGAGTAAAGACAGAGGCTCAAAAAAAACCGCCGGGGAAACCCGGCGGTTTTTTTTGCGGCCGCGGCTGAGGTCAGTAGGGCTTTTTAAGCAGGTCGGGGCGCAGCACGGTCACCTTGCCGTTCCTCTGGTACCGCACCACCGTAACCGGCACGTCGATAGCGGCGCTCAGGCCGCCCTCGCGGTCTATCTGTTTAAAACTCAGCTCCATTCCTCCCGGCATGAGCCCGGTCTTTTTCCATTTCACGTACTCGTCCGTGATCCATTTCTTTATATTCATCGGGCACGGGAAGAGGTAATTGCCGGGGGCCAGGTAAAGCGCGCCCATGTCCGGGCTCACCGTGAAATCCACGTAATCGGAATCCGGCCGGAGGCCCATCCAGAGCTGGCCCGGCGGGAAGTCTGGGGTGGTGAAGAAAACCCCGTGCAGGTCGGAATAATAATCGGCCCTGTGGGACTCGGGGATTATGTAGGGCCGGGGGCCGGCTTTCAGCAAGCCGCTGTTCACTATCAGGTCCACCACCGGAACCCCGTCGGCTTGGGCGTTGGAGGTCCAGTGCCGCATCAGCCCGGTCTGGGCGGGTTTCACCAGCCGCACCGCGGCGGGAACGCCCCAGTAATAATACTGGTCCTGCCCGTCCATGCCGCCGTTCACGAAATTCACCTGCGTCAGCCCCGCGGAGGCCATGGAGGCGAGCCGCCCGGCGTGGGCGGCCGTGTAGGCCGCGGCGCCGCCGGCCGCCGCCCGTGCTTCCGGCAGGCTGGGGCCGGGGAACAGGGCTTCCCGGCCTAGTGGCTGCCCGGAATTTACGGCTGTATTTTAAAGGGTTTCGTACGCCGGCCCGGCGGCGGCGAGGGCCGGACAGAGCAGGAGCAGGGCTGCCAGGCGGGAGGCGAGTTTATTCATCGTTATTTTCATGAGAGGATCAGTTGGCCTTAACGTGGTTCAGCGGGGAGCCGTCGTAGTCCTTTTCGATAGCGTCCAGGGTCTTTTCCAGGGCGGCTTGGTCGCGGCCGTAGATCTTGAGCAGCTGCCCGACCAGGCCGCGGGAATAATCGTTGCGCGGCAGCCAGACCCTTTTCAGGATCTCGTTGGCGTTGGACTGGGCGTGGGCCGAGGAGAGCAGTTCCAGCTCGATGCTCTGGTTGGCCTGGTCGCGGAAGCTTTCCAGCTGGTGATAGTAAGCCCGCAGCACCGGGTTGGGGCTCTTAGCCATGGCGCTCCAGTCGGAGACCAGGCCCTCGAGCAGCCGCTCGGTGAAATAGCCGAGTTCCTTGGCCAGGGCCCAGCGGGGGGCCTGGGTTTCTATTTGCCCTCCGAGGAAAATTATCGTTTCCACCTTGGCTTTTTCGTCGGCGCTGGCCTGGCCGAACTGGTACTGCGCGCCGTTGGGGCGCCACGCTTTTTTCTCGTGTATGGTTTCCGAACCGTTGAACGGGCTGCCGCCGTCGAAGGGCCCAGGCTTCCACTCGTTGGGCTCGGCCTCGTAGGCTTTCTCCAGGAGCGCTATGCGGTAGATGTGCTGCTTGAGATAGCTTTTCTTATGGAAGATGAGGCCGCCGCCGAGATAGTAAACCCCGTGGTCGCCGCCGTTGAGCACCAGAATGTCCCCGGGCAGAAGATTCGAGGAAGGCACGCTTTTGAAATACATCGCAAGGCGCTGGTCCGCTTCCGGGTTGCCGACGTGGCGGAGCTTGTCGGGGGACATCAGCCCCGCGGCGGTGAAAGCCGCGTTAAAGCAGTTGGGGCCGGCGAAGTTGGGCTCGCGGTTGAAGAGCGCGGCCGCGCCGGCCGGCAGGAAAGCGTTGAGGGAAACGACGGCGGCGCCCGGGTTGCGGGCCGCAAGTTCCAGTTCCGCTTTGGACTTCGGCTGGAGCACTGCGGCTTTGGCGCTTGAGGGGGCGGCGAAAGCCTGGCGCAGGCGGGCGGAGATGGATTCAATGCTGGCTCCGGGGGTCAGCACGGCCAGCAGGTTCGTGCCGCCGTCGATGTAGGGAACTATCACTTCTACACCGTTCACCTGGTAAGCGGCGAAAGAGGCGGGGGTCAGTCTTTCCGGGGAAGAGGGGACGGGTGAAGAAGGTGTTTCCAGCGCGGCCAATTGCGGGGCATGCAGTTCCTGCAGCTCGAAAGCCGCGAGGTTGGCGGACAGGACAAAAGGTAAAAAGATAAACAGGGATTTCGGCAGTCTTCCGGTATTATTTGTCATTAGCTATATTCTAATCCAACCGCTTTTAACCTGTAAGAGCCATTGGACCGCCCGCAGCGTAGGCCAAACGGCCCAGGCCTTCGCGCGGAGTCGAGATGGCCCGTTGCGGGGAAGTATTGTAATATAGATAAAATCGGAAGCGGAGAAGCGCTTGCATATGATGAACCCGGCTACAGGATCCAGAAATCAGAGTCCCGCCCCCGCAGCGGGACGGGATCTTGCGCTGCAGTACGCCATGACCATCTTCCTGGGCGCCTTCCTGCTGTTCCAGCTCCAGCCGATGCTGGCAAAAGCCATTCTTCCCTGGTTCGGCGGCTCTCCGGCCGTCTGGACCACCTGCATGCTCTTCTTCCAGGTGCTGCTGCTGGGCGGCTATCTCTATGCGCACTTGGTAGCTACCAGGCTGCGGCCGCGCGCCCAGGCTTTAGTTCATATCACGCTTCTTCTGATAAGCCTTTATTTCCTCAACGTTCTGCCTTCGGATTCCTGGCGGCCTTCGGGCCCGGCTTCACCCGCATGGCGCATTCTTTGTCTCCTGGGCGCCAATATCGGGGTGCCGTACCTGGTCCTTTCGGCGACCAGCCCGCTGGCGCAGGCTTGGTTCCTGGGCGTCAACCCGCTCCGCTCGCCCTACAGGCTTTACGCGCTCTCCAACGCCGGGTCGCTGCTGGCGCTGCTGAGCTATCCTTTCATCTTCGAGCCGCTTTTGCCGCTTAAGACCCAGGCCGTAGTATGGGGCGGGCTTTACGTGTTATTCGCGCTGGCCTTCAGCTGGTGCGCGGTGTCTTTCCTGCGTTCCGCCCGGCCGGCCGCGGAGAGGACGAAGGACTCCGCCGCAGCCCCCGGCGCGGCGAAAAGCAACAGGCCGGGCTGGCGCGCGCGGAGTTTATGGTTCACGCTTTCGGCCTGCGGGTCGGGTTTGCTGCTCGCCACCACCAACCAGCTCACCCTGAACGTGTCCGTCGTTCCCTTCCTCTGGATCCTGCCGCTCAGCCTGTACCTGCTTTCGTTCATTTTGTGTTTCGACGGGGACCGCCATTACCGGCGCCCGGTCTGGGCGGTCTTCCTGGCTTTCGCCTGCGCCGGGGTCTGCTATCTGCTGTACTCTAATCTCGGCGTGCCGGCGCCGCTGCAGATCCTGATCTGCTCGCTGACGCTCTTTATCGCGTGCATGGTCTGTCACGGCGAACTGGCCGGGAGCAGGCCCTCTCCTGAATATCTGACAAGCTTCTACGTCCTGCTTTCCGCGGGCGGCGCTTTCGGAGGCCTGCTGGTGGCCGTGGCCGCGCCGCTTTTCTTCAGGGGGCCGTGGGAGTATCTTCTGTTCTGGCTGCTGGTCCCCTCCATCGTGCTGGCGCTCATCCTGCGCGAAGGAAAAGACGGGGAAGGTTCGCTGGTATACCGCGCCGTGCGCATCGTTTCCCTTTGTCTCTATATAGCTTTTGCCGGCGCGCTTTACGGGTACTACCGGCTGGAAACCCGGTCCCTGGTGGCGATGGAGCGTAATTTCTACGGGACGCTGCAGCTGTTCAAATCGGATTTTAACGGGTCAAGGATACTGATCCTCATGCACGGGCAGATAGATCACGGGTTCCAATTCGGTCCCGGCGATCCGCGGCGCGACAAGCCGGTTTCTTACTACGGCCCTGAAAGCGGCGCCGGGCTGACGGTCCGGACGATGCGCAGGCAAAACGCCTCCGGGCGGCGGCCGGTCAGGATGGGCGTCGTGGGGCTGGGGGCGGGGATCATGGCGGCCTGGGCCCTTCCCGGCGACAGCATCACCTTTTATGAGATCAACCCCCTGGTGCTGCTCTTCAGCGGCAGGTACTTCAGTTATCTGAAAGATTCCAGGGGCCATGTCGATGTCGTGATGGGCGACGCGCGGCTGAGCCTGGAACGGGAGACCGCGGACTCCGTGCCCGCGCCCGCTCCGCAGCGGATGGATATCCTGGTGCTGGACGCCTTTACCAGCGACGCGGTCCCGCTGCACCTGCTGACGCGCGAAGTTTTCGGAACCTACTTCAAAAGGCTGCGCCCCGGCGGAGTGCTGGCCGTGCATATCTCCAACCTGTTCCTGGACCTGGAGCCTCTCGTTCGCGGCCTGGCGCTGCAGTGCGGGAAGAAAGCGGTCAGGATAGACAATCCCCGGGATGAACGCAGCGGTTCCGAGGCCAGCACCTGGATGCTGGTAACGGACGATGAAAAATTCCTCAACGACCCGCTTGTGAAAGGCCGCGCCGCGGCCTGGCCCGCGGGCCGGAAAACGCTGGTTTTTACCGACCAGTACAGCAATCTTTTCCGCCTGCTGAAGCGGCAGTGACGCCGATATGACCTTACGCAAGAAAAAGCTGCTGATCTCCGGCGCGCTCGCGCTGCTGCTGGTCTCCGCCGGTTTGTCCGTTCTCCCGGGACGGACGGCCCTCAGGCAGCGTCTGGAAGCAGAAGCTTCCGCGGCCCTGGGAATGCGGGTCACCATCGGAGGACGGATCGGCGTCGCCTTTTTCCCCGGGGCGCTGATCTCCCTGCGGGACGTTACCGCCAAAGGGCCGGGGCTCACCGCCGTTGAAATAAAGAAGGTAAAGTTGTGGCTGGCGCTCAAGCCGCTGCTTAAACGCGAAGTTCTGATAGACAGGGTGGACCTCATAAGCCCGTCGCTGCACCTGGCGCGGCGGCGGCCGGGGGAAGGTTTTCCGGAAAAGCCCGCGGCCCGTTCCGCGAAGAAGCCTTTTAACCTCAGGGAACTGCGCGTTACCGGGGGCAGCCTGACCTACGCCGGGCCGGGCGACGCGAGCGGGGTGGAAGCCGGCGGGATAGAACTGACCGTGAGCGAACTGCATTACGGCGGAGTCCCGGGAGAAGCGCCGGGCAGGGAATTATTCCTGAAAGGGAAGGGGAAGTGCCGTACTTTCAGGGGCGGGAGCAAGGTTCAGGCGGACGGCATAGAACTGACGGCGGCGGAGCTTTCTTACATCGGCCTGAACGCCGGGAAACCGTATACGGCCTTGTCTTTCAAGGGCGGGATAAAATGCGGGACCTTCAAAGCCGGGGGCGGGACCGAGGCCTCGAGCGTAGAGGCGGCCGCCGAAGATCTCTCTTATATCAGTCCGGCCGCAGGGAACAGGAAGATCACCTTTAAAGGCGGCGTCCTGTGCAAGACGCTTACGGCCGGGGACAAAGCGCTGGCGGTCGATCTGGAACTTTCGGAAGGAGATCTTTTCTACACCTTCAAAGGCGGTGAAAAACCGCGCAAGAACCTGGCCGGGAAAGGAAATATTAAATGCGGGGCGTTCAGGACCGGCAACTTAAGCTTTACCGGGATAAAAATGAAGGCGGCGGCGGAAAAGGGGGTCTTCTCGGCCGCCGATATGCGGATGGATTTTCTCGGCGGAGTCGGAAGCGGCGGGCTGAAGATAGATCTTGGCTCGGAGTCCCCGGCTTACGAGGCCGACTATACGGTCAGCGGTTCCAGGATGGAGGAGTATTTAAGCGCTTTCTCCCGCGGCAAGGCGGCGGAAAGGGAACCCCTGGAAGGACCGGCGGACCTGTCGGTGGAGCTCAAGGTTCGCGGCAACAACCTGGACGCTCTGCTCCGCTCCATGAACGGCAGATTTTCCCTGACCGGGAAAGACCTGACGCTCCACAATATGGACCTGGACATGGTCATTTCGAAATTGGAGCGGAGCCAGAATTTCAACCTCCTGGACGCCGGCGCCTTCCTGCTGGCGGGGCCGCTGGGGCCCGCGCTGACGAAGAGCTATAACTTCGCGGACGTCGGGTTTTCGCGCGGAAAAGACGGAAAGATCGGCCGGCTGGTTTCGGCCTGGAAGGTGGAGAACGGGATAGCCCGGGCCGAAGACGTGGCCCTCGCCACCTTGAACCACCGCCTGGCCGTTAAAGGCCGGCTGGACTTCATCGGCCTGAGGTTCGAGGAGATGACGGTCGCGGTACTGGACAAGCGCGGCTGCGCCGTTTACAGCCAGAAGGTAAACGGGACCCTGGCGCGTCCGGAGCTCGGGAAATTGAGCATGCTGGAATCCCTGGCCGGCCCGGTGCTGTCCGTATTCGGAACGGTGAAAAGGCTGGTGCCCGGAATGGAATGCAGCCCGTTCTATTCGGGCTCGGTCCCGCAGCCCGGGAAGGATTAAAAGACCTCTCGAAAGGCGGAAGGCAAATAAAAAACCCCGGGGAAGCCCGGGGCTTTTTTCTCCTGAGGCCTGGCCTTATTCTCTCTCTATCGGGCTTATGAAGCCGCCGTTCTCGAGCTTGTAGCCCAGGTGGAAATATTCCCTTAAAGCGGCCATGTTCGGCGAGGCGGCTTCGATGGCCGCCACCCGCAGTTCCTGGTCTTTCTCGCGGCTCATCAGGTCTTCCATGAAGCGCTGCACGGAGGAATCCCCGGAGGCGCCCGAAAGCGCCTTGATGGCGGCCAGCCGCACCGGCTTGCGCTCATTGGCGTTCCTGGCCAGTTCCTGCAGCATGTCTTTGACCCGGTAATTGCCTACGGCGCCGTAAAGGCTTTTGATCGCTTCTATCCTGGTGGCTTCGTCTTCGTTCCCGTACTTCACCAGTTCGGTCAGGAGTTCCTGCGGCCTGGTGTTCTGCACGCTGGCGTAAAGCGCCCAGATGGCGGCGCGCCTGGCGTCGCGGTCCTTTTCGTTATACTTCACGGCGTCGACCAGGAAATCCTGGTAGCGGGAGCTCATGGACGCGGCGCTGGAGAGGGCTTTGTAGGTCATGACGCGGAGTTCGCGCGGTTCGCTGCCGCCGTACTTGAGCAGGTCGGTGAAAGCGTCCTGCACTTTGGAGTAGCCGGAGGCGTAGGATAAAGTCCTGGCGGCTTCCACGCGGATGTCGGCGCGCTCGCCCTTGTTCTTGTAGATCTCGAGCACCGGCTCGTTGGCGAAGTTGTTCTGGATGTAATTCCTGGCGCTTTTTACGGCGGCCTTGCGGATCTCCGGGTTGGAGTCGCGGAGCAGGTCTTCGAGCTGGCCGGAGCTGATGTTCCTGGCGATCGGCGAGGTCACGGTTACCGGGCGCACGATGTGGGTGGCGCAGGCCCCGGCGGGTTCGCCGGTGCTGAAATCGGGCTTCACGGCGGGTTCGGTAAGGACGGCGCCGCTCTGGCACTTGAAATAGCACTTGTTGTTCTTGAATTCGGAGAACACGCACATGTCCAGTGTGGTCAGGGGAGGCGTGGGGAAGTGGTTCTGGGAATTCTGGATCTGGTTGAGGATGGTTCCGGCGTCTATGGGCGGAAGCTGCGGGGCCCTCTCGTCGGCTCCGGCGGAAAGCGAAACCGGGGCGAGACCGGCAAGCAGCAAAGCGGCTGATAATATCTTCATCTTAAATACCCTCCTGACCTTTCGGACTATAATCAAATTCTACAAAAGCCGGCCCGGAATTCTTTGGGCCGAACGACCTCCAACTTTCCGGGCTTAAGGCCTATGATAAAGGTCAAGACTTAAGGGGACCGCGAGATGCCCAGTCGGGGCGGCAAGGGTATGGGTCCGGCGGGGACGGGCTCTCGCACACCGTGCTCGGCCCTTCTCCCTCGGACTCGGCGCTATGCAAGCCTCGTCCTCCGGGAGACCCCGGCGGACCCATACCCTTGCCGCCCCTCCACACAGGGTGTGATAGCTTTCCAGTGAGGTTGCATGTGTTATCTATAGTAGAGGCGTTCAAAGCGGTACGGAGGGGAGACCGCAGTGGCCGGGTTAGCAAAACCTTCTTGAGCCCGAGACTTGCGTAGCGTCGAGGGCGAGAGATGAGGGAGGCCACGGTGTGGCCGACCGCGTTTTGCGTTCCGGCCACTGCGGTAGGCCCCGACTTAGCATCTCGCGGTCCCCGGCCTTGGTCATTAAATGTGCAGGCTGTTCCCAAAGTTCAGTTATTTTAGGGTAAAATATTCTTATGCTTACAGAATTAAATCCTATTGAAGCCCGGGTGCTGGGGGCGCTGGTGGAGAAATCCCTGACCACGCGCGAACAGTATCCTCTTACTTTCAACGCCCTGCTCAACGCCTGCAACCAGAAGACCAGCCGCGAGCCGGTCATGAACCTGGATACGGACGCCATGGGCAAGGCCGTGCAGAGCCTGATAGAAAAAGGCCTGGCCGACCGTCTGCAGGCTCCCGGCGACCGGGTGCCTAAATTCCGGCATAACATCGACAGGCTGGTGAACAGCGCCGACCCGAAGCTCATCGGCCTCATCACCGTGCTGCTCCTGCGCGGGCCCCAGACGCCCGGCGAAATAAAAGGCCGCACCGACCGGCTCTGCGAATTCACCGGCACCGCCGAAGTGGAAGGCCTGCTGCAGGAACTCTGCGCCCGGGCCGAAGATCCCTTCGTGGCCCGGCTCCCGCGCCAGGCCGGACAGAAAGAGGTGCGCTACCAGCATCTTTTTTCAGGCGCCGCCCCCGCCGCGCCGGCCGAAACGCCCTCCGCCGCTCCTGCCGCTTCCGACAGGCTGGACCAGCTGGAGAAAAGAGTGGAAGCCCTGGAAGCTCTCGTCAAAACTTTCGAAGAACGTTTCCCCAAGACGGAATAGGCGGAGCCGCGCGGAGAAAAGCGCGGTACGGGTCTTATAAAATGATTAGAAAAGCGGCGCTAATTTCAGGCTTCCTGCTACTGTCGGCTGTCGGCGCTTTCGCGGGCCAGTATATAGAGCGCGAGCTCCCCTGCCCCGCCTGCGGGCTCCCGTTCTACGCCAAGCTGGACGCGGACAGCTCGCAGAATCCGGAAATGCGCCTGGACCTGAAGCCGGTTGGCGGCGACCCCTGGCTGCTGCCGTCCTGTCCCAAGTGCGGCTTCGTCAGCTACAAGCTTCCCATCCCCGCCGCCGAACTGGCCAGGGGCCGTGCCATTATCGCTTCCGAGAGCTACAGGAAGAACCTCGGGCGCAGCACCTATTTCCGCGTCGGCCTGCTCTATGAGAAGCTCGGGAAGCCGCCTTACGCCGTGGCCACTTCCTTCCTGAAGGCCTCCTGGCAGGAGGAATATAACCCGGCGAAACTTAAAGAGGACCTGGAGCTCGGCCTGAAATATTTTTCGGTCTGCGCGCAGACCTGCGGGCAGGAGGAGAAGGAGAATTCCCTGCTCCTGATGGGCGAGCTCCTCCGGCGGCTGGGCCGTTTCGGCGAGGCCAAAGCGCACCTGGCCGGGCTGCAGGGCCAGAAGGGCTTTACTAAAAATTTCTTCGCCGATATCGTGGAGTTCGAGCTCAAGCGCTGCGAAAAGCAGGACTCGGCCACGTACGAGATGGAGGACGTGAGGGATTTCAAGCGTTCGCTGCCGGAAAAAATAAAGGTCCGGCTGAAGCGGCTTGTGAAATACCTGTCCGATCTGGGAGAAAAGACGGCCGAGAGCGCACCCACCGACAGGAAAGCCCTGTCGCCCGAGCCGGATGCCCGCTGAAGCGGGGCCGGCGCTGGATCATCTCAACGTTTCTTCAATGCGCGGAATTCCTTAAGGAATTGCCGCCAGGCCTTGTCGCCGTCGTAGGACGGGTCCGGGATGGTGTCGCCGTAGGAATAGGTCAGGATGAAGAATCTTTTTCCGGCCGGAACCGCGCAGAATTCCTCGGTGGTCATCGTGGAAGGCCCGCTTTCGTCCGGGGGCGGCATCGAGACCGGGATCCTGCGCCGGTAGATCAGGACGCGCGTCCCGGAAACGGCCGCGGTCTCCATTTTCTCGGCCGGCTTCCCGCCCGTGGAGCGGGCTTCGAAGCCCACGAGGAAATCCCCGGCGGACCTGTAGCGCGAACCGGCGCCGCCGGCGAGGCGGATGTTGATGATGTGCAGGCCGTTGGACAGGCGCAGCTGCGGGTCGCCCTGCTCCAGGCGCTCCGCCTCGAGCCATCCCGCGGGGATGGTGAAGGCGGCGAGCTCGGAGATCTTTTCCTTCACTTTCCCCGCCTGCTCTTTGGCCGGGGCCGGCGAGGGCGCGGCCAGCAGGAGCAGCAGGGCCAGGTTCAGCAGGGTCTTCATGGTTTCCACCCGCAGTTCGAATCCTGGTCCTTCTGCCACATGTCCCTGAGCTGCGGCCAGGTCACCTGGCCGGAGATGGGCGGCGGCTGCTCGGTGTCGCGGGTCTTGCCCAGCATCAGCCCGGCCAGCACTTTCTGCCGCTCCTCCAGGACTTTCTCCATTTCCTTGAAATACTCGCTTTCGGATTTTTTATTCAGGCTGTCCAGCCAGGGTTTTCCTTTTTCCTCGCCGCAGCCCGCTATCAGCTGCTTCAGGTAGGTCTTGATCTCGTTCAGCCTGGCCTCGTTGCCCGGGACGGACTTTATCGCGGCCTGGATCTCCTCGGTGAGGGACTTGAAGCCGTCCAGGAGCATTTTGTGGGCGGCCGCCAGGTGGTCTATGATCTTCAGCCAGAGTTCGTCGTTCTTTTTCCTCACCGGGATGCGCAGCAGCAGCGCGTCGGCCTGCTTCAGGCGCTCCTGGTAGGCCGGCAGGGGGTCCTTCATCTCCTCGGCGCTGAGCGTGCCGGCGTAGTAGGCCAGGTTGCTCTTGAGCTTGGCATGGTAGTCGGCGGGGTTGGCCATGTAGATCCAGGCCCAGCCGTTCTCTATCTTGTTGCCGAGCTCGGCCGAGACGGTCCAGCCGATAAGCCCGGCGTTGGCCTCTTCGTTCTGATTATAAAGATAGACGTCGGTGACGTTGTAGCGCTCCGAGCGCTTCCGCTCCAGCACGTGGCCGAAAAGTTCGTGCGCCATGGTTTCCGGCGCTTCGTTCTGCCTGGCCTGCAGGTAGGCGCTGTTCAGGTGCACCTGGGGCGGGGTAGTATCCGTATGCGCGTGACCGCCGCTGGTCCAGAAAGTCTTCTTGCCCTTGATCTCCAGGATCTGGGTGTCCGGGATGATATCGAAAGAGATGGTAGCTTTCGCGTCCTCCTGCAGGAATTTCACCGCCAGGTCCCTGCCGGTGGGGCTGTCGAGGACGCGGGAGAGGATAGAGTTCAGGGCCTCGCCCTCGGCCGGGGTTCCGCGGTCGTTCAGGCTTACCTTGGTCTTGAGCGCGGCCAGGAGTTTGGCCTTGCCTTCGGCGGACGAGCCGGCCTGCGCGGCGGTGCCGGTGTACGCCCCGGACCCGTCGAAAAGGGAAGCCGCGTCGGCGGAATCCGTCTCGAGACTTCCGGCCGAAGCCGTCATCAGCGCGGCCGGCAGGGCCAGCAGGGCCAGGAGCGGCAGGGCGTAAAGAGGCGTATTTTTCATGGTCAGTATAGTCTAGTGTACGATTCTCCGGGTGTCAATGGCACGGGAATGGTATTTTTTCCCGGTTTTTATGTAGAATCGCCCCGGGGGTATAAATATGAAAAATAACTTCCGTTTTGTCAGAAGCGGCCTGGTCATGGCCGCGGCAGTGCTGCTTTCGGTTCCGGCCTTCGCGCAGGAAGAAGCCCTGAAGGTCCAGCAGGCCTTTAACGCCGTCGCCGAGGCCGCGCGGCCCGCGGTGGTCAGCGTCCGCGTGCTGCGCGAGGAGGTCGGCGTCATCGTAGAGCCGGAATTCTTCTTCGGCCAGACGCTCCCGGTGCAGAAATATTACCGCTACGACACCGGGGGCATAGGCTCGGGTGTCATAGTGGACCCGGCCGGCAGCGTGCTGACCAACGAGCACGTGGTGAGCGGCGCCGAACGCATCCAGGTGCTGCTGCAGGACAAGAACGGCAGGCAAAAGACGTACATGGCCTCGGTGGCGGCCTCGGATAAACGTCTGGACCTGGCCGTGCTGAAGATGAAAGCCGCGGACAAGTTCCCGTTCCTCCGGTTCGCCGCTGAGCCCGCCAAAGTGGGGGACTGGGCCATCGCCGTGGGCTACCCGTTCGGCTTCAAGCAGACCATGACCTCCGGGATAGTGTCGGCCGTGGACCTGTCCATGCGCATAGAGGGGCGGCGGTACGCCGAGCTGGTGCAGACCGACGCCGCGATAAACCAGGGTAATTCCGGCGGCCCACTCCTGAACCTGAAGGGCGAGATCATAGGGATAAATTCCGCCATCTATTCTCCCTCCGGGGCTTTCGCCGGCATGGGTTTCGCCATCCCCGCGCAGGAGGTAAAACGCGCTTACGAAGATTTCCTGGGTCTCAAGCCCGCGCGGCGCGGCTGGCTGGGCGCCGCCCTGGTGGGCGTGGACGAAGCCACGGCCTCGCGGTTGGGTCTGCCGCCGGGGGCGATGATCAGCCGCCTGGTCCCGAATTCTCCGGCCGCGACCGCGGGGCTGCAGCGCGGGGACATCGTGGTGAGTTTCAACGGGGACGAAGTGGGGGACGACACCGACCTGCTGGCCCTGATCTATGCCCGCAAGCCGGGGGACAAGGTGGAGCTGGGCTACTTCCGCGACGGCTCGGTGAAGAAAACTACGGCCCTGCTCGGGGAGCAGCACGGGTCCGGGGCGGGGGACTTCGACTACTGACGGCCGCCGCCGCGGCCGGCCGCGGGGGCAAAACGCCCGCGATTTTAGAATTAGCCGCGCCCTTTTTATATAATTGGGGATATGGTAAAACTCTCCGATGTGAACTCAAAACTTCTTAAAGCTCATTACGCCGTACGCGGCAAGATAGTCATCAGGGCCCAGGAGCTGGAAGAGCAGGGCAAAAAGATAATTTACTGCAATATCGGCAATCCCCAGGCGCTCAAGCAGCGCCCCATCACCTTCGTGCGGCAGGTCCTGAGCCTGCTGGAATACCCCGCGCTGATGGACCAGCCCGGGATAGAAAAAGCCTTTCCCGCCGACGTCATCAGGCGCGCCAGGCTGATCCTGGAGAAGAACCCTACCGGCACCGGGGCTTATACGCAGAGCGCCGGCATCCCCTTCATCCGCAAGGCTATCGCAGAATTCATCGAGAAGCGCGACGGCATGCCGGCCGACCCGAACCGCATCCTGCTGACCGACGGGGCCAGCAAGGGCGTGCAGGCCGTTTTCACCCTCCTGACCAGTAAAGAGAACGACGGCTACATGATCCCGATCCCGCAGTACCCGCTCTACAGCGCCACCATCGAGCTGTACGGGGCGAAGCAGGTGAACTATTTCCTCGACGAGAAGAACCGCTGGCAGCTGGACGAGGAAGAGCTGACCCGCAGCATCGAGGGCGCGAAGAAAGCCGGTATCAACCCGGTGGCCCTGGCCGTCATCAACCCCGGCAACCCGACGGGCGCGGTGCTCTCCAAGAAAAATATCGGCATGGTCGTCCGCTTCGCGAAGAAGCACGGCCTGGCCATCCTGGCCGACGAGGTCTACCAGGAGAACGTCTACGGCGAAGGGCTCGAGTTCCATTCTTTCGCCAAGGTGATGCACGAGCTGGGCGAAAAAGACGTCACGCTGTTCAGCTTCCACTCGGTCTCCAAAGGCTTCCTGGGCGAATGCGGGCACCGCGGCGGCTACATGGAGATCCGCAATATGCCCGACGACGTTTACGCCGAGATGATAAAACTGCAGTCCATCGGCCTCTGCTCCAACGTGGACGGGCAGATAGTGACCTACCTGATGGCGGCCCCGCCCCAGCCCGGCGACGAGAGCTACGAGCTTTACGTCAAGGAGCGCGAGGCGATACTGTGCGGCCTCAAGGAAAAAGCGGAGATCCTGGGCAAAGGCCTGAACGAGATAGAGGGTATGAAAGTGGACATCCCCGAGGGCGCGATGTACGCCTTCGTCAAATTCGACCTGCCCCACCCGAAGGGGATAAACCCGGAGGCCATGTCCCCGGAAGAGCGCCATAAATACGAGGCCGCGCGGGACGCCAAGTACTGCCTGCGGCTGCTGGAGGGCACCGGCATCTGCGTGGTGCCCGGCTCGGGCTTCGGGCAGCAGCCCGGTACGCTGCATTTCCGCACCACTTTCCTGCCGCCCAAAGAGGATATCCTGGCGCTGGTGGAAAAGATGAAGAAGTTCCACGCCGCTTACGTCGAGAAACTGAAAGAAGCCTGAACACGGGCGGGTTTTAAAGGGGGCGGCCGCGGGGCCGCGGGTCATATGAAAAAAACGGCATTGCTGCTTCCTGCGCTGGCGCTGTTCGCCGCGGGCTGCTCCAAAGGGGGCAGCACCGCGACCTATACGCAAAAAGCTTTCATTATGAACGTGCCCGCCCAGTTCCGGGTCTACGGGCCCGATACCGCGGGCGCCAAAGAGCTGGCCGACGAGATCTTCGCGGAATGGGAGCGGATCAACGGCGAGTTCAGCTACAGCGACGCCTACAGCCTGACTTCCATAGTGAACAAGAAGGCCGCTAAGGAGTGGGTACCCGTCACCGACGAGTTCCTGCGCCTGCTGCTCCTCGGGCTCGACTATTCCAAGCTCACGGACGGGGCTTTCGACATAACTTTCGCGCCGCTGTGGCCGATCTGGAAGGAAGCCGCCTCCAGCAGGACGCTGCCCGCCAAAGCGGATATAGAAAAGGCCCTGCAGAGCATCGGTTCCAGGTACGTGCAGGTGGACAAGGCCGGGAAGAAAGTGAGGTTCCTGCACCCCGTGGAGATAAACCTGGGCGGCCTGCTGCGCGGCTACTGCTTCGAGCGCGCCTATAAGATCCTTAAAGAGAAAGCGCCGGCCTACCCCGTGCAGCTGCGCCTGGGCGGCAATATGCTGGTCTACGGCAAAAGGCCGTGGACGTACCGGGTGCCGGACCCTTTGAAGGCGAGGGAGAACATGGGGATGTTCACTTTCGACGACGGGATGATAATTTCTTCTTCGGGGCGGGATATGTTCGTGGAGATAGAGGGAAAGATGTATTCGCACATCCTGGACCTGCGGACGGGGTACCCCATAAAGGATTTTTCCACCTTTACCGTTTATTATCCCGGTATAGAGGACGAGAATTTCATGGCTTCGGCCGCCCTCGCCGTGATGGGCAAAGAGAACGCTTTCAAGCTGCTGAACACCATCAAGGGGTCGGCGGCGGTCTGGATAGACGGCGAGGGGAAGCCCTCTTTCTTTTTCAACGGCGCGAGCAGGGCCAAGTGGGTGGATAAAAAGAGCCTGCTGGACAAAGTGCTGGACAGGTAGCCCGCGGACGCTATTCACTTCATGCTTAAATTCCTGGCGGACCTCAAAGACAGGCGGCATAAGCGCGTTTTCGGCGGGCTCGAGATACTGAAGTATATCGGCCCGGGGCTCATCGTCACCGTCGGTTTCATAGACCCCGGGAACTGGGCCTCCAACCTGGCCGCCGGCTCCTCTTACGGCTATTCGCTGCTCTGGATGGTGACCTTGTCCACGCTGATGCTGATAATGCTGCAGCATAACGTGGCGCACCTTGGCATAGCCACCGGCCTGTGCCTGAGCGAAGCGGCGCAGAAACACCTGCCCCCGGCGCTGTCCAAACCGCTGCTCTGGTCGGCCATGGCCGCTTCCGTCTCCACCTCCCTCGCCGAGATCCTTGGCGGCGCGCTGGCGCTGCAGATGCTGTTCAGGATCCCGTTCAGGATCGGCGCCGTCATGGTGGCGGCCCTGGTGCTCTACCTTCTTTTCTCCAACACCTACCGCAAACTGGAAAAATGGATCATCGGCTTCGTCTCGCTGATCGGCCTTTCGTTTATCTACGAGCTCAAGCTGGCGGGGGTGGATTGGGGCCTGGCCGCGGCGGGCTGGGTCACGCCGGCCCTTCCGGACGGCTCCATGCTGATAGTCATGAGCGTCCTGGGCGCCGTGGTGATGCCGCACAACCTGTTCCTGCATTCGGAGATAATCCAGAGCCGCCAGTGGAACCTGGAGGACGACAAGATCATCAGGAAACAGCTGCGGTACGAGTTCACCGACACCCTGCTTTCCATGCTGATCGGCTGGGCTATAAACAGCGCGATGATAATAATGGCCGCCGCCACTTTTTTCTCCGCCGGAGCGCGCGTGAGCGAACTGGGGCAGGCCAAAGAGATGCTGGTCCCGCTGCTCGGCGGCTCCGCGGGCGCGGTGTTCGCGCTGGCCCTGCTTTTTTCCGGTATCGCCTCCAGCGTAACTTCGGGCATGGCCGGCGGGTCCATCCTGGCCGGGATGTACGCCGAGCCGCTCAACCTGAAGGACAGCCACAGCAGGCTGGGCGTCTGCGTTTCCGTCCTGGCCGCCCTGCTGCTCATATTTTTTATTTCCAGCCCGTTCAAGGGCCTGCTGCTTTCCCAGATGGCCCTGAGCGTGCAGCTCCCGTTCACCATCTTCCTGCAGGTCTACCTCACTTCCTCCAAAAAAGTGATGGGCCGCTACGCCAACGGCAAATGGGACATCCTGCTGCTGGGTGTTATAGCCCTGGCGGTCTGCTTCCTGAACGTCAAGCTTCTCCTTAGCCTGTTCTGACCGCGGAGCGGCGCCGTGAAACGGAAGTTCCTCCCGGAATGATACTGACCGGGAGGAACCTCGATAACGGCGGGCCGCGATCCTACATGAGGACGAAATCTTCGCGCGGGTGCGAGCAGGACGGGCACTTGCTTAGGGACAGGTCGTTCGTGGTGTAGCCGCAGGTCCTGCAGATCAGGTATGCCGATCTGGTTTTCCACTCCCCGGGCCTGCCAAGCATTTCCGTGAGCAGCGCGGAGTGGCCGCGCTCGGAGGCCAGCTCCCACTTGAAGCTGGTCGCCGCCTGGTCGTTGCCGTCGGCGGCCGCCTGCATCAGGTAGGAGGGGTAGACCCTGCCGATCTCGTCCTCCTCCATCCTGAGTCCCTCTTTCAGGTTCTCCTCCGTGTCCTTCACCTCATACGCCGCCACCGATTCCAGCGGGTCCCCGCCGGCCGCCGTGATGGCCTTGGCGAGGTTCGCGGCGTGGATGCCTTCGGAAAAAGCCAGGGCGCGGAAAAGGGCGGCCGGTCCCGGGTGGTTTTCCTCATCGGCCTTGGCGGCGAAAGCCTCATAGCGCAGTTTCACGTTCAGCTCGGCGCTATAGGCGGTCTGCAGGTTCTGGTCCGTAGCCATGAACGCCCACACGCCCGCCGCCAGCGCGGGCAGCGCCAGGGCCAGCAGGATCTTCCCGTTCTTTTTGTCCATTTCAATATCCTCCGATAATATTCCCAGATTCCTGCGGTCTTTCTATCAAAATAGCGTACCCGGGGGACGGCCGGGGTCCGCAAAGTTCCGACTTGGTTCCGCCCGCCGGGCCCGGTTCCCCGGCGGCGGGCCGCGCCCGCGCCCCTGGCGGGAATAAAAGTCAACCAAAGGTGGAACCAGGCAATGGCGGAACGGCCCCGGGGAAGGTAGACTATCCGGAATAAAGGGGCGGGTTTAAAGGGGGAAGTTAAAGATGTACAACGAAAAAGTTTTAGTGATAGACAGCGACCCGGAACTGTGCGAAGAGGTGGCCGATTTTCTCTGGGAAGAAGGCTTCAAGGTGGAGAGCGCTTCGGACGAGGAGCAGTGGCGCAGGCGCCTGGGCGCGGATGAATTCGATATCGTGATCCTGGACAGGAAACTGGCCGGGCCGGAGGGTGTGGAGACCGCGAACCAGATAAAGGACCTCGCCCCCGACGCCAGGGTGTTCGTCGCGGGCAGGAGGCCGCTGAGCAATACCATGCTGATGGCTGAAAATATAGCCCGGCTGGAATCCAGCCCCCGGGACGACCGCCCGGAGAATAGTTACGAGGAGGTATTCCACAGATGAACGGCCGCATACAGGGAAGGGCGTTTTCTGCGGGGCTGGTGGAAAAAGCCATGGTCCTCAAGCCGCGCTCCCGCTGCATAAGGCGGGGGCGCCGCAAAAGAGGCTGAAGCCGGGGCAGGTCCCGGGAGACCGGGGAGCGCGAGGGGCCGCGCGGAAAGCGCGGTCCCTTCTTTATCTCACGGCGGGGCTTTTTTTTCGGCAGGAAATTTGGTATATCATACCTAAGGGCGGGGCTTTTGAAATATGACAGACAATATCCTTCTTGCGGACGACGATAAGGAATTCCGCAGCGAATTCCGCGATTGTTTCGGCGGTTACAACATAATAGAAGCCTCCACGGCCGAGGAAGCGCTGGCCATCCTTAAGAAGCCCAATAAAATAGACCTGGTCCTGCTGGACGTGCAGATGCCGGGCATGGGCGGGCTGAAGGCCCTGAAGCACGTGCGCGCCGCGGCCCCTTCGGCCGCGGTCATCATCATGACCGGCTACAGCTCGAAAGACGTGGTCCTCGAAGCCCTCAGGGGAGAGGCGAACAATTACATAGAAAAACCCTTCGACGTGGAGAAGGCCGGGGCGATCATCGAAGCCGTCCTGGCGAAGAACCGCGGCGAAGAGGAGACGGCCCTGACCGACGGCAAGGGCAAGGTGGAGAAAGTCAAGAGTTTCCTGCGCAGGAACTGCTCCAAGAAAGTGCGCCTGCAGGACGCCGCGGATTCGGTCTTCATCAGCCCGAAGCACCTGAGCCGCATCTTCAAAGCTTACGCCGGGATAGGCTTCAACCAGTATTACCTGAAATGCAAGATAGAAAAAGCCCGCGAGCTGCTGTCGTGCACGGGCTACAGCGTGGACCATATCTCGCAAAAGCTCGGTTACGAGAACACCGAGTCCCTGATAAGGCAGTTCAAGAAGTTCTACGGGACCACTCCCACCGGCTTCCGCCGGAGATCCCAGGAAGCCGCTGCGGGCGGCGCGGGGAAGAAGCCCGCCCGGCCCGCCAGGAACGGCCGCAAATAACCTCATTAACCTAAAAAAAGACCTCCCGGCCGGCGTCCGGGATGTAATACCCCTTTTTGAAGCGGAGAAAAGTCAATTTAAAGAGGAAGTACCCGATTACAGCGGCGGCCGCCTTGTCCTAGAATATATTCAGAAGAGGACGGCTCCATGAATTTGAGGGTTAGGTGAGGGGGGCAGTCAGTACAGGGGCTCGCGCTGGGGGGCGCGGGCCCCGTTTTTTTTTGCCGAAGCCCGGCGTGCTTTCAGAAAACCTTTTTTTTTAGATATAATCCTAGTAATTACTCCAGGTAATTGGCCGGGAAAGCGCAGGCGGTCCGGGCCAGGGGGACAAGAGAAGGAATCGGCGCGGGATATGACGGCGAAGCCGCCGTCATCCGTTGCGCCTTTTTGATCCATATGTCGATAAGACTGAAACTTGCAATTATCTGCCTGTCGGTGGCCCTCCTGCCGTCGCTTGTGGTAGGGGTCCTGACCTATCGGAGTTATAAAGCGTCTTTCGAGCGAAGCCGCATTTCGGATATGAAGGGGCTTGCCGAACTTAAGGCGGACAAGGTAGAGACTTATTTCGCCTCGCTCAAGGCCGGCATCGAGACGGCCCGGCTCTTTTACAGTGTAAGGAAGACCCTGCCGCGGCTTACCGGCCCTTCGGCCGTAGAGTCCCCGGCCGCCAGGAAGCTTCTGGACGAACAGCTGCGGCCGATGCAGTCCGGCCTGGGCCTGGCCGCTATAATGCTGGCCGGGCCTTCAGGGAAGATGGTTTATTCCAGCGTCGGACTCCTGGATCAAGACTTTCTGAAGGACCTTCCGGGGCCCGGGCTGACAGCCGTCCCCTACGGGAAGAACGACGTCCGTTTCTCGGGGGTCTTCGCCGATAAAGCGGCTGGCGGGCGCGCGTCGATGCTGGCCGCCGCGCCGGTCTTCGGCCTGAACGACGCTTTCTGCGGCCTGGTGGTTTTCGAACTGGACCTGGAGCCGGTGTATAAGATCACCAGTGACAGGACGGGGCTGGGCGCCACCGGGGAAGTCCTGCTGGCCGCGAAAGAAGGCGACAAGGCGGTTTTCCTGAGCCCCCGCCTGGACGCCGCGGACCCTTCCGTGAAGAGAAGCGTGGCCTTCGGCGGGCCGGCCGGGGTCCCTATGCAAAAAGCGGTGCGGGGCGAGCCCGGGGAAGGGCTCTCTACGGATTACAGGGGCAGGCGCGTCGTAGCCGCCTGGCGGTACCTCCCTTCGCTGGATTGGGGCCTGGTCGCCAAGATAGACGAGGCCGAAGCGCTATACGATGTGAGGCGCCTGGGGCGGCTGCTTCTGTCCGTGCTCGCGGCCCTGGCCGTGCTCTGCGGGTTCACGGCTTTCTATATCGCCAGGTACTTCTCCGAGCCTTTGAAGGAACTTTCAGAGGGCGCGAAGATGATCGGCGCCGGGAACCTGGATTACAAGGTCGGGACCGGCCGGGAGGACGAGATCGGCCAGCTGTCGCGGGCTTTCGACGAAATGACGGAGAGCCTGAAAAAGACCACGGCGTCCCGCGACGCGCTGAACGAGGAGGTGCGGGAGCGCAAGGCGGCCGAAGAGGCGCTGCGTGTCAGCGAAATGAAGCTGCGCAGCCATTTCGAGAATTCCCCGCTGGCCGTGGTCGAATGGAACTCCGATTTCGTGGTGACCCAGTGGTCCGTGGAGGCGGAGCATATTTTCGGCTGGCTCAAGGAAGAGACCCTCGGCAGGCCGATCGCCGCCCTCAATATTATCTACCCGGACGATATGCCCATAGTGAAAGACACCATGGACCGGCTGACCGGGGGGAAGGAGATGACGGTGGTCTCTTCCAACCGCAATATCACCAAGTCCGGCGAGATAGTCGAATGCGTCTGGTACAACTCGGTCCTGAACGACGAGAACGGGAAGATGGCCTCGGTGATGTCGCTGGTCCAGGACGTCACCGAAAGCAGCAAGGCCGAGGAGGAGAAGGAGCAGCTGGTGATGGAGCTGAAGCGGCGGGCGCTGGAGCTGGACGCCGTTTTCAACGCGCTGCCTTACCTGGTCTCCCTCCACGGGCCGGACGGGAAATACCTGCGCGCGAACCCGGCGATAGTCAGGCTTTTCGGCCACGATCCCGTTAAAGGGTCGCGGGAGGAGAGCGCGGACTGCCTTAACGCGCGCTACCCCGACGGCCGGGCGCTTACGCCGGAAAATATGCCTTCCGCCAGGGCGCTGAAAGGCGAGACCGTCACCGATGTCGAGTATATGATCACGGACAAGGACGGGAAGGACCGCACCCTGCTGTTCAACGCTTTGCCGCTGAAGGTGGCAGAACACGTCTACGGGGCCGTCTTCGCCCAGTCGGACATCACCGAGCTCAAGAACAAGGAAGAGGAGCTGCGCAGGCTGAACCGCACCCTGAAAGCGCTCAACAACAGCAACCAGGCCATGCTGCGGTCCGAGAGCGAGCAGGATTACCTGGACCGGATCTGCCGGATAGTCGCCGAAGACTGCGGTCATCCCTTCGTGTGGATAGGCTTCGCCGAAGAGGAGGAAGGCAGGCCGGTCCGGCCCGTGGCGCAGGCGGGCTTCTCGACCGAATATTTTGCCGGTCTTAAGGTGAGCTGGGCGGACAATGAACTGGGCCGGGGGCCTACCGGGACCGCGATCCGGACCGGGAAACCGTGCGGCTGCGGGAACATGCTCGAAGACCCGGCTTACGCCCCCTGGCGGGAGCAGGCCCTCAAGCGCGGCTTCGTTTCCTCCCTGGCCCTGCCGCTGCTGGCCGGCGGGCAGGCCTTCGGGGCCCTGACGATCTATTCCACGAAAGCCGACGACTTTTCCGAAGAGGAGATCCGGCTGCTGACCGGGCTGGCCGAGGACCTGTCCTACGGGCTGCGCACCCTGAGGCTGCGCGCGGCCCACAAGATCTCCGAGGAAGACGTGCAGCGCCTCGCCCACGTCGGGGTTTTTGAGCTCGACATCGACAGCAAAGCGGCGGCCTGGTCCAAAGAGGTCTACAGGATCTATGAGCTGGATCCCGAGCATACCGTCACCTCCTACGAAACCTTCCTGTCGGGGGTGCATCCCGAAGACAGGGACGCGATAGAGAAGGCCTACGCCGACTCGGTCAGGGACCGGACCCGCTGCGATACCGCGCTCCGCCTGCTGATGCCGGACGGGAGGGTCAAATACGTTCACGTGATCGCGGAGACCGTCTACGACCAGGCGGGCCGCCCGCTGCGCTCGACGGGGACCGTGCGCGACATCACGGAGCAGAAAAAGGCCGAGGACGGGCTGCTGGCGGTGCGGGCCGAGCTGGACAGGGCGAAGCGCCTTTCGGACATCGGCACGCTGGCCGCCACGGTGGCCCACGAGCTGCGCAACCCGCTGGCCACCATCGGGATGGCCGCGGTCAACATCAAGCGGAAGGCCAAGAACCCCGACCTGGAAAAGCATCTCGCCAACATCGACAAGAAGGTCTTCGAGAGCAACCAGATCATCAACAACCTGCTCTTCTACTCCCGCCTGAAGCCCCCGCATTACGAACGCGTCGGCATCTGCGACCTGCTGGAGGAGTCGGTCGACGGCTCCGGCGAGCACCTGAGGCACGCGGTGGAACTCGGCAGCAACATAGACTGCCTGCGCGGCGTCTTCGTCGACGCCGACCCGATACAGATCAAAGAAGTGCTGAACAACGTCCTGAATAACGCCTGGGACGCCGTGCAGACGTCCGGCGGCAAGGTGGAGCTGTCGGCAGCGCGGGAGAACGGCTTCGTGCGCATTCTGGTAAAGGATTCCGGCCGCGGCATCGACAAGGATACGCTGGCCAGGGTTTTCGACCCGTTCTTCACCACCAAGGCGAAGGGGACGGGCCTGGGGCTTTCGGTCTGCAGGCAGATAATGGATTTCCACGGGGGGGAGATAGAACTGCGGAGCGAACCGGGACTGGGCACCACCGCGGAGATAATACTGCCCGAGCGGCGGCAGAACGTCCAGGCCGCGCAAAGCTGACCGGCCGGGCGGCCCGTCAGGCCCTTATTTTTTCAAGCAGGAGCTTGAAGTCTATGGGCTTGCCCATCACCGCGCTTACCACGCTCCCAAGGCCCCTTTCCCTCAGTTCTTTCTCGACGAAAGGCTGGCCCGAGACCAGGATGACCTTCTTTTTTATGTTCTCGCCTTTCATCCGCTCCAGGATCTCGATGCCGCTGGCCAGCGGCATCTTGGAGTCCAGGATGAGCGCGTCGAACTTCAGGCAGCGTATCATCGCCTCGCCTTCGTAGCTGTCCGACGCGCAGGTGGTCCGGTAGCCCTCGGCCCGCAGCATTTCCGAGAGTTCGTCGCAGAGCTCGACGTCGTCGTCGATCAGCAGGATGTGCTCAGGCATTCGTCCTCCTTCCTATCGGCAGGCGCACCGTAACGGCCGCGCCTTTGCCCTGAACGCTGTTCATTTCTATCGATCCGCCGTGAAAATCCGCTATCTGCCTGCAGACCGAAAGGCCCAGGCCCGTCCCCTTCGCCTTGGTGGTGAAGAACGGGTCGAAGACTTTGGGGAGGATCTCTTTATCCACACCCAGCCCCGTGTCCCTGACGACGAACTCCACGAATTCCCCGTCGCTGCCGCCGGCGACGGTCACCTTCCCGCCCCGCGGAAGCACGGCGTCATAGGCGTTGTTGAGCAGGTTGTTGGCGACCTCTCTCAGCTGGAGGGGGTCCGCCACCAGGTAGATCCCTTTAAGGCCGCAGGTCTCGAGTGAAAGCTCGGCGCTGCCGGGGTGAGTCCGGGCCGCGGCGATGGCGGCTTCCATGAGAATGTCGTGCAGGCTGACCTTCTGGAAATGAGGCGGTTTCAGGCGGGAATAGAAGAGCAGGTTGTTGATGATCTGGTTGCTTTCGGCGACTTTCTTCTCGATGTTGACGAGGTGTTTTACCAGGGCGGGATCCTTCGCCTTTCTTTTTATGTTGCTGGCGGCCATGCCGATGGTGGCCAGCGGGTTGCGCAGTTCGTGGGCTACGGTGGCGGCCAGCATGCCTATATCCGAAAGGCGCTTGGCCCGGTCCAGTTCGGCTACCGTCTCCGGCGCGCCGCCGGCCGGTCCGCCGGGCGGTTTCTTAAGATTTTCCTTGCCGCGCTTATGCATCTGGCCCGCCTTCTTGCGTCGCCGCGGCGCGGAACCGGCGGAAATGGCCGTCCCGCGGGCCCTCGGCCCGGAGCAGCTCCGGGAGTTCTTCGCAAAGTTCCTCGTCGTCTATCATATCCATCTGCCCCGTCCTATACGTTCGTTATAAATATTTTATAAATTATATTTTTCCCTCCATGTGACCTTTTTCCGCTATTAATTGACTTTTTTTCGCTTATGCCGGGGAACGGAAAACGCGCGTCAGCCGATAAACCCGGGCGAGCTGCGGCGGGCCGCGAAAACATTTGCAAAAGGGAATTCCTACCGCTATAATACGGGCAGGGGACGGCTTAAAAAAATACAGTAACGCCCGCGGATCTACCGCGGGCCGTCGGTTCACGCCGTCACGCGGGAGCGGGTAAATTCCGGGATGCTGAAGAGAACCTTTCTTTGCTGCGCGCTGCTGGCCGCAGGCCCTCCGGGCCTGGCGGCGGCGGGCGCGCGGGGCGGCGAAGAGGTCTCGGTGTCTTCGATCACCGTGTCCTCGGTGGCCTTCAGCGGCAACGCCGTGATCACCTCCACCGAACTGATCGCCGTCGCCGAATTGCGGCCGGGAACCGCCTGGACCGAAGAGAAAGACGTCTTCGACAAAGAACTTCTCACTTCTTATTATCACAACCGGGGCTATATGGACGCCGAAGTCGTCTTCGCTTCCCTGCTGGAGGGGACTTCCGCTTTCATCCGGGTCGCCATAAAAGAAGGCCCGGTCTACAGCTTCGGCGACACCGGCTTCACGGGGCTGCGCGCGCTGAGGGAAAATACCGTCAAGAAAGAGCTGGACTATAAAAAAGGCGACCCCTATAGTTACGAGAAGCTTATCAGGTCCCAGAGCCTGCTCTACGCCCCCGGCTGGTTCGAGGAACTGAGGACCTCGATCTCCTCCTCGCCGGCTTCGCGGGTATTAACGGTCCGCATCGCGGCCCGCGAAAAGCCCATGCTCTGGATGAAGACGGGGATAGGCTACGGTTCCGAGGAAAAAGAGCGCTTTTCGCTCGGGTTCACCCATAACAACTTTTTGGGCCGGGGGTACCAGGCGCAGGTGACCGGCACGGTCTCCCGCATCTGGCTGGAATACCACGCGGAATTCCTGGACCGCCACTTCCTGCTCAGCCGCACCGAACTCCGTAACGGCGCCACCTGGCGCCGGGAGCACCGCCGGGGCTACGACATGGAAAGCGTGAAGAACGTTCTGAGCCTGGGGCGCAAGCTCAGCCGGAATGTTTCCGGCTCGGTGCAGTACAGGCTGCAGAGGACGCTGATCTTCAAAGTCGACCCGCTGCTCGCGGCCGAAGCCCCTTCGCTGTCGCGCACCAGGGCCGTCTCCGCGGCGTTGAACCGGGATACCACCATAGATTTCTTCTACCCTACGGCCGGCTCCCGTTCCCAGGCCTCCATCGAGCGCTCCGGCGGGTTCTGGGGCGGGGACATCAGTTTTTATAAATGGGCCCTGCGGCACACGGTGTACCACGAACTCCTGTGGGGGATCACCGGGCTGCTCGCGGGCGCGGGCGGCTTCATGCATGAAACGGGCAGAACCAAAGACATACCCATCTTCGAAAGGTTCTTCCTGGGCGGCGGCGACTCGGTGCGCGGCTACTCCGAAAGGGGCGTTGGCCCGACGGACGCGAACGGGAACCCGCTGGGCGGGAAGGCCTTCCTGCAGGCCAACGCGGAACTGCGGTTCACGGTCTACAAAAGCCTCGGGGGAGCGGTGTTCATCGACGGCGGCCAGGTGGCCGACAGCCTGCGCGGCTCGGCGCCGGCCAACTGGAAGTACGGGGCGGGCTGGGGCCTGCGCTACCGCACGCCGGTCGGGCCGGTGCGGCTGGATTTCGGCTACAAACTGAACCCCGACAAGCCCGTGGCGCTCGCCAAAGTGGAGACCTGGCGCATACATTTCACCATAGGGGAGGCTTTTTAACGCGCCATGCGCTTCAGACCGAAACTTAAATATCTCCTGCCCGCCCTCCTGGCGGCTCTCCTGGCGGTTTTCGTCCTGACGCTCTGGATCTTCCAGGCCGGCCTGGCGGGGTACCTGCTGAAAAAGCGCGGCGGCGAAATGGTGAAAGCCGGGCGTGTGGAAGGCTCGGTTACGGAGGGGTTCAGGCTTTACGGCGTCAGGGTCAGGACCGCCGGCTTCTCGGCTTACGCCCGGGTGGTCCGGATACGGCCCGACCTGCGCGGGCTGCTGCGCCGAAGACCGGAGTTCAGCGAACTGACGATAACCGGGGCCGTGATAGAGCCGGCGGCGGGGCCGGCGGGAGCGGCCTCCAAAAAGACCGGGCCCGGCCTGCCGAAAGATCTGAAGATAAAAACTATCTTCCTGGAAGACAGCCGGGTGGAGTTCCCGGACGGGGCAGGGGGGCGGGAAGCGGTGACCGGCATCTCCGGGCGGCTAAGCGTCGCCGGCGGCCAGATCACCGCGGAGGCCCTGCGCGGGGAATTCCGCGGCGCGCGCTTTTCGGCGAACGGGAGCTACGGGACCAAGGGCCTTGCCGTCTCCGGCGACGCCTCGGCGCGGCGGCCCGCCCTGCTTCTGCACTTCGATTATGCGCTGTCCGGAGGCAGCCACGCCCTGCGGGCGGAGGGGAGCCTGAAGCGCGCCCTCTTCAAGCTTAACGCCCGCCTGGCCCCCGGGAGCAGGTGGGAGTTCGAACTGCAGTCTTCCGCCCTGCCGCTGTCCCTCGCGCGGCAGGACCTGCCGGATTTCGCCGTGCCGGTCTGGGTCAAAGCCTCGGGCAGGTATTTCAAGTACGGGCAGGCGACAGGCGCCGCCAGGTTCCGCGCGAGCCTTCCCCGGGCCGCCTTCCTGGAAGGCGGCTTAAAGGTCTCTACGGGTTCCGCCAGCCTGGAAGCGGCCCTTCTTTCTCCGGAGGCGCGGGGCTCGCTGGAGTGCGTATATTCCGCCGGGGAACTTAGCGGGGCGTGGCGGGTGAACTCGGAAAAAGCGGTTTCTTTCCCTCAGGAGAAACCCCTGACGCTCGCCTCCTTCGAGGGGAAAGGGAAAATACGCGGGCGGGCTTTTTCACCGGTCCTCAGCTGGGACGTCTCCGCAGCTTCGGCGGCGTACGGCGCGGCGCGCGCGGAACTGCTGGTCTCTTCGGGGGAATTCCATTCCGGGGACAGCCGCTGGTTCAAGGTAACCGCGGCGCTTGAAAATATTTATTTCCGGAGAAAGTCCCTGGGTTCGGCGAACTTCAGAGCCGAAGGAACCCCGGCCGTGAACAAGGTAGAAGCCTCCCTTACCTCGACCTGGCTGGATACGGAACTGGAGGGGACCTCGGAATTCGGGAACGGGACCTGGAAAGCCCTGTGGACCTCTTTCAGGCTGCGGGACGCGCCGGCCTGGCGGCTCTGCTGGCCTTTCTCCACTGCGCTCTCGAAAGACCGGTACAGCCTGTCCGGCTTTTGCGCTTCCGACGGGGAGGCCAGGGCCTCGCTTAGCGCGGAGGCCTCCGGCGGGGCGCTGGAAGACCTGGACCTGGCGCTCTCCGGCTTCAGGCTGGAAAGCCTGGAGACGCTAAGGAACCTGCCCCTGCCGCCGGCAGGCCTGGTCAGCGCGCGGGCGTCCTGGTCCAGGGGGGCGCAGTACGGGATCCTGGAGTTTTCAGGCGACCGCCTGCGCGTCAAGGGGATGGACTTCGGCTCGCTCCTGGTGAACGGCAGGTTCACCCGGGAGCGCCTGGAGATATTGCGGGCGGACTGGAGGGTGTACAACGGCCTTCTCTCCGCCGCGGGCGTCGCCGCGCTCGGCGGACGGGAACCGGACCTGGATTTTTTCGTCACGATCTCGACCCTGAACGTGGCCCCGCTGCTCGTTTTTGCGCCCGAGATAAAAGCGGACAACGTTTTCATCAACGGGGCGGCCGAGCTGGCGTTTAAAGGCTCCGCGTTCACGAACAGGGGCGTGATCCGCGTGGACTCGCCGCAGCTGGAGATCCTTCCGCTGGGCCTGAAGCTGAAGCAGCTCGCCGTCACCGCGCGCGGGGAGGAAAGCGCCGAGGCCTCGATAACCGCGGCGGCCTTTACCAAAGGCCGGGGGAGCGTGACGGCGCAGGGCAGGCTGGGAGCGGCCGGCCCGGACCTGCGCATAAAGGCGAACAAGCTGGCTTTCGACGCGCCGCAGGGATTTTCCGGAACGGCCAGCGGCGGCCTGGACTTCAAAGGGACCTGGAAAAGACCGGCGCTCGGCGGGAACCTGGTCTTCCCCGAATTCGGCTTCGACCTGCCGAAGTGGCGCAAAGCGCCTGACACGGGGCCGCGGAGCCGTTATTACCAGTCGCTCGCGATGGATATCAGCGTGAAGAGCGAGCGCAACGCCTGGTACAGGGATCCCCCTAACTCGATAGAGATGAAAGGGAGCCTGCTCATGAAGAAGGCGCCCTACACCCCGCTGGTTTTCATAGGCAAGGCGGAGATCATGAAAGGTTTCTATATCTACCTGGGGAACAACTTCACCCTGGAGAGCGGGACCCTGGTCTTCGGCGGCGAGACCCCGATGAACCCGAAGCTGGACGTAAGCGCCGCCAACGCGCCCAGGGAAAGCCCCATCAAGGTCTATCTGCACGCGACGGGAACCGTCCTCGCCCCCAAGCTCGAACTTACCTCCGACCCGGCGATGGAACAGCGGGACATCATGTCCTACCTGCTTACGGGCAAGCCGCTCTACGCTTTATCCGGGCAGCCGGGAGACCAGGCCTCCCAGGCCGGCGACACCGGCTCGCAGGTAGCGGCCGCCAACGTGTTCGCGACGTACGTTTCGCAGAAGACGGCCGGGCCCCTGGCCAGGAGACTCGCCATAGACGTGATCAACCTGCGGATGACCAGCGATAAATCGGCCGACCTCACCGTGGGGCGCTACCTGACCAACGATTTCTACGTCAGTTACGGGCAGGTGCTCTCTCCCGGCGGGGAAAAGAGGGTGGCCGCGGAATACACCATAACGCCCTGGTGGAGCCTGGAAGGAAAGAACTCCAGCCAGGGCAACTACGTGGTGGACCTGCTCTTCAAGTTCGGCATAAGATCACATTGACAAAAAATCGGGCTTTGTGCTTAAATGCGTTTCAGGCCCGGGGGGGCCGCAGTTCAATACAAAAGACGGAGCGCCGCCGCCGGCCGGGAGCCGGGCGGCTCCTTCGCTTTTATTCCGGAGGCTTATATGCGTATCGAAGACCTGATAAAAAAGAGCAGGGACGGGGAGCGGCTGTCGCGGAGGGAGCTGGCGTTCCTGCTGTCCCTTCCGCCCGATTCTCCCGCGTCCTACCTGACGATGGCCGAAGCCAAAAAGATCTCCAGGGGCTTGACGGCGAACCGGGCGGAAGTGCACGCCCAGCTGGCGCTGAACATGGGCCCCTGCGCCGGCAACTGCGGCTTTTGCTCGTTCGCCAGTTCCAACGGTATCTTCAAAGCGGAGACGCGGCTGACCCCGGAACAAGCCGTGGCTTACGCGAAACAGTTCGAGACCGACGGGGCCAGCGCCGTCTACGTGATGACCACCGCCCAGTATCCTTTCGGGCTGTTCCTGGAGATGTCGCGCGAGATCAGGCGGAGCCTGAGGCCGGGCACGGTGATGATAGCTAACGTCGGAGACCAGCAGGCGCAGGCCGCGGCGGAAATAAGGCTCGCCGGCTATTCGGGCGTCTACCACGCGCTCCGGCTGAGGGAGGGAACGGACACGGTCCTGACGCCCGAAGCGAGGAAGAGCAGCATAATGAATTTCCAGGAGGCGGGGCTGACGGTGGGGACCTGCGTGGAACCCATAGGGCCCGAGCACAGCAACGAGGAGCTCGCCGACGCCATCGCTTTCACGGCGTCCTTCCCCGCCGCGTTCAGCGGCGCCGCCAGGCGCATAGCCATCCCGGGCACTCCCATGGCGGCCAGGGGGATGATCTCGGAACTGCGCATGGCGCAGATCGTCGCGGTCACCCGGCTGGGCGTGCCGGCAACCGTACAGGGGAACTGCACCCACGAACCCTGCGCCCTGGGGGCGGCGGCCGGGGCCAGCCTCTTCTGGGCGGAATCGGGCGCGAACCCGCGCGATACCAGGGAGAGGACGGAGGAAGGGAGGGGCGAGACCGTGGAAAACTGCCGGCGGATCTTCAGCGAGGGCGGCTGGGACGTCTGGAACAGTTCTTCAAGATATTTCCGGGGGAGGGACCTTCTGCGGGAGCCCCGCAAAACCGTAAAGCGCAAACCGAAGCCGCCTGTTTTCACGGGGACAGTGGGGGGTTAAGCGGCCAGCGGCCCGGCGGCCGCGGCGAAGCGCTCTATCACGCAGGCGTCTTTCGGCTCGCCGCCGGGCGTAAGTTTTTCCCCGAGGTCGAGGCCGGCCCAGAGAGAGCTCAGCGCGTCCGCCCGTTCAGTTTTGTTTTCAGCGTTCATATCCCCTCCTTTCCGCTCTTGTATAGTATTACGCGCGGCCGGCGAAAGTGTTACGCGCTCCCGGGGAGGCGGGGGGCTTTTGCTAAAATATCGGGGTGAAAAAGACCGCGCTTATAGAACTGATAAAAGCCTCGGCGCTGCCGGCGGAGCTGAAAACCTACCTGGCCGGTGTCCTGGCCGGCAACCTGCCTTCGTCCCTGAGGGGAAATCTAAAAAAAGATCCCGGCGTTTTTATAGCCGGGGTCTGCGGCCTGCTGCGTGAAGCGGGCCAGGCGCTTGGCTGCGCCGGCGGGGAAGCGCTGTTCCTCAGCGGTTTCGACGGCAATAACCTGGCGCCGGACAGGCTGGAGGCGGCCCTGGCAGAAATGCTGGCGGTCGTGTTCCTGCGCTCCGAAGGTTTTTCCGGCATACGCTTCCTCAGCCGCGGCACCGGCAAGACGGCGGACCTCACGGCCGCGCGGGGCGGGCTTGATTACGCTTTCGAGGTCTGTTCCGCGCGGGCGGCCGCGGACGCTCTTACGGTGGATTTCCTGGAGCTGAAGTTCGATAAAAAGATCCGGCAGGCCAAAGTCTCGGGCAAGAAGGGCGGGCTGGACCGCGCGGGGCTGGTGCTCGTCGCGGGGCCGCTTGACCTTTCAGGCTTCAGGCCCGAAGAGAAGCTGGCTGAACTGGCTTGCGGGCTTTATGAGCGGAAGAAAAGGCCGGAAGCCACGCATATCTGTCTCCTGGCCGGCGGCCGCGCCGCCGTCTTCCCTGCCTGGGAAGATTAGCCGCAAATACGCGCAGGAAGAAAATAGCCACAAAGATGCACAAGAAGCACAAAGAAATAGAACCGATAAAAATTATTGTTCCGGAAATAAATATCGCAGTTCTTGTGCCTTTTTGTGGCAATATTCAGTCCGCTTTATTTTTGCGCTGGAGTTTTTGTAGTAAAGCTTTTGTCTCGGGGTTCGCCGGGTCCAGCCTGGCGGCTTCGGCGAGGCACAGTTCCGCGGGTTCGCTCATCCCAAGCGCGTTGTAAATCTTGGCCAGCCGCAGCAGCGCTTGCGGGTTCCCCGGCTCCAGTTCGACGGAAGCCAGGCAGGCCGCCGCGGCTTCCTTCATCCTGCCGGAGGCGGCGTAAGCGCCGCAGAGCAGGTCCTCGGTCGCGGGGCTCTTTACGCGTTTGAGCGCCCTTTCGAAAGCCGCTGCGGCTTTGGCCGGGTCTTTCATTTCAAGATAAACCTTGCCCAGGTTCACCAGCGGTGCGTCGCCGGTGATACCGGCCTCGGCCGCTTTTTCGAAAGCCGCCGCGGCTTCGGCCTTTTTTCCCTGCACGGCCAGGGCAGCGCCGTAGGTATTCCAGGCGTCGTAATTGAATTCCCAGGCCTCGAGCGCTTTGAGCGCCGCCAGTTCGGCTTCTTTCGCCTCGCCTTTCTCCAGGTAGGCGGCTCCCAGCGCGCCCTGCGTGTTAGAAAGCACTCCCCTGGACGGATGGAGCGAAAGCGCCCTTTGCAGGTAAGGCCGGGCTTTGTCCGGCTGGCTTTCCTGCAGGTAATAGGAGCCCGCCATATAATTGGCCCAGGGGCTTTCGGGGTTTAATTTTACCGCGCGCTGCCAGACCGCCTCGTCGCTGAACCAGAGCAGCTGCTGCTGCGCCGAAAGCAGGAGGGCCAGCCCCAGCGCCGCGCCGCCGGCCGCCCGGAGTAAATATTTACCGCCCGCCCGCGCGGCCAGGAGCTCGCCGGCTTTCGAGGCGAAAGCGGCGAAGACCACCGCAGCCCCGGCCATGGGCAGGTAAAGATACCTGTTGGAGACGAAGACCGAATTGAGATATTCCGCGAAGTCTTTCACCGGCAGGAGGTTCAGGAAGGGGAACAGCAGGATGAGGAAGAACGCCGCGCCGGCCGCGGCGGGGGCGTAGCCGCGCCGGCCGCGGCCGATATATTTAAAGGCGAGGAACAGAACGCCTCCGGCCAGCAGCAGAGCCGCCAGCCCCGCGGGGTCCGGTACCGGCGAGGTTTTCTGGTAAACGGGGGAGATCCAGAAAGGCAGCAGCATTATCTTCGCGTAGGCGGCCAGCCTGGCGATAAGATAGGCCGGGTCCAGGTCCCCGAAGCCCAGGCCCGAACCCCTGGCCGCCGCCAGGCGGGACAGCAGGGACGCCGCCCAGAAAAAGAACAGCGCCAGCAGCTCCGGGAGCCGCCGGCGCAGTTCTTTGAAGCCGCCGCCGGGGCGCAGGAAAGGCAGCAGCATGAAAAGCAGCAGCCCGGAAAAAGCCCGTTCCTTAAAAAGGAGCGCGACGCCGAAAAGCAGCCCGGTCAGGACCTTGTCGCCCGCGGACCCTTCGCCGTCCCCGTCGATGAACCGGTACAGGGCCGCCAGGAAAAAGAACGAGGAGAAAATAGTGCCGCAGAACAGCGAGGCGACCAGGGTCTCGGCCTGGGCGGGGTGAAGGGAGAAAAAGAGGCCGGCTAGCAGCGCGGGCTTTTCCTCTCCGGTAAGCAGCAGCGCCAGCCTGTAGACCAGCCAGGCGCAGGCGGCGTGGGCCAGCAGCGAGAGCGCGTGGAAGCCCCAGGGCTGCCAGGCGAAGAGCTTGCCGGTCAGCATCAGGATGATATACGTGAGGGGCTCGAAGCTCTCGTTCCTGAAGACCGAGGTGTAGGCCGGGTGGAAAAGGTAGGCCGCGTTCGACAGGTCCCTGAGCAGCGGGTTGTTCAGCACCGCCATGACGTCGTCGAAAACGAAAGGCAGGAAAAGGAGCGGGATATAGGCCGCGACCGAGACCAGCGGGAGAAGGGCGGCCGGCTTTATCCTGCGCAGGGCGGAGAGTATTTTTTGCACGGTTTCATTTTATCAATTCCGGGGCGGGCCTAGGCGGGCCTGGGTCCATTATCCGCCGCGCGGTAGGCCTTGTGTACCTTGTTTAACGGTGTAACTTAGGATACACTATATATGGGTGAGGGACCTGCGTTGTTACGGGTTTCGGGGCGTTGATTTGGCCGGTAAAAAGGCGGACATGCCCGTAAACATCCTGGTGGCGGACGACGACAAAGCGATGCTGAGCCTCTATTCCCGCATCTTTTCCGGGACAGGCTATACTATTTCCAAGGCCGATACTTTCGCGGCGGCTTCCGAACTGCTGCTCAAGAACGACTACGACCTGCTGATAACGGACCTCCTGTTCCCCGACGGCGTCGGCACGGAGCTGATCAAGATCTTCAGCGCGGCGAAAGCCGGGGCCAAAAGCCTCCTCGTGACGGGTTCTCCGGACTCCGGCGTTAAATTCGCGCGGAAGGGCGTCACCGATTATATCGAAAAGCCTTTTAAGAGGGAAGCCCTGCTGGCGGCGGTAGCTAAAGCGGTTTGCTGAGCTTTCGGACCCCGTCCTGAGCCGGCCGCTGAACGCGGCCGGTTCTTTTTTATGCCCCGGCGGCCTGGCCCCGCTTCGCGAGCACCAGCCTGAGGGTTTCCGTTTCGAGGTCCGCCAGGGAATCGTACGGGAGGGGGGTGAGCGGCCTGGCCTCCAGGATGGCGCGCAGGCCCGCGTTCTTGAAGGCCTGCGGCGCGAAAGCCGCCAGCTCGGCGCAGAAGACGCGGAAATTCATCTGGCTGGAATAGGTTTTCTTTTCCTTCAGGCAGGAAAAGTCGAAATCCCCGGAGTTCAGGCGCAGCCGCCGGCCGGCGGCCAGGACGATGTCCAGGTAAAAAGACGACTCCGAGCTTTTCACTTCTTTGTTCACTTCCCGGCTTTTCCCCAGGCCTATCGGCAGGCCGGTCACGGCCATTACGCCCATCCTTATCGCTTTCTCCTGGCCGGAGGGACCTTCCGTGGTTTTCACCATGCGCGAAGTTTCTTCCTTTATAGGGGCGGCCGCTATCACGGTTATGTCTCCGGGGGCCGCGGTCAAGGACAGGTTGGCTCCGCCGGTGAACAGGGCGGCGCCGTTCTCGAAAACCGCTTTTTTTATCCTCTCGGCCGCCGGCAGGGGGGGCGGGGGCCCGGGGAATTTCAGCGTTCTGAGGCCGGCTTCCGAGCAGCGCGAGGCCAGGTTTTCCGCCGCGGTTTCGTCCAGGTTCCGGCCCAGGACGCCCCAGGAATGGCGGGCGGTCGCGGCAGCGGTATTGTAGTCCAGTTTGAAGGCGGTTCCCAGCACCTGCGTCAGCGCCGTGAATTCCGGAAGTTTTTCGTCCGCGGTTATAACCCAGAAAGCCATGGCGTTATTCTAACAAAAAGGTCAGCCGCTGCCCGCTCCAAAATGTATAATAATCCGTGAAACGTAAACAGGAGCCTTTTTTCATGAAAATCAAAATATCTTTGACCGCCGCCGCCGTCCTTCTCTTCGCCGCCGGCGCTTTCGCCGCCAAACCCTCGAAGCCGGCCAAGCCCCCGGTGCCCGCGAAGATCTGCGAAGTCAGAGCCGTGCTGGTGGCGCCTTATTCCGGCGTGATCACCCCGGCCGCGGCGGAATTCATTTCGGACGCGGTGGACAAGGTGAACGCCCCCGGAGGGGCCGACCTGCTGGTGCTGGCGCTGGATACCCCCGGCGGCCTGGACTCGTCGATGCGCGTGATCATCCAGAAGATGCTGGCTTCCAAAAAACCCGTGGCGGTCTATGTTTCGCCGCAGGGCGCGCGCGCGGCTTCGGCCGGCGTTTTCATTTCGATGGCCTCCCCGCTGGTGGCCATGGCGCCGGGCACGAATATCGGCGCGGCCCACCCCGTGATGATGGGCGCTATCCCGCAGGGGATCGGCGGCGGCAAGGACGAGAAGGGCGCGAAGAAAAAAGATCCGATGGAGGAGAAGGTCCTGAACGACGCCTCGGCCTATATCAAGTCCATCGCCGAGAAGACCGGGCGCAACGCGGAGTGGGCCATGGAGGCCGTGTCCAAGAGCGTTTCCATTTCCGCCGAAGAAGCGGTGAAGAAAGGGGTGGCCGATTTCATGGCGGCGGACGTCAACGAGTTCCTGGTCAAAGCGAACGGCTTCAAGGCGGGGGATTTCGGGACCCTGCGGACGGAGAAGCCGGTGGTGGAGTATTTAAGGCAGACGCGCCGCCAGAAGTTCCTGGCGACGATAACGGACCCGAATATCGCGATGATACTTATGAGCCTGGGCGCGGCGGGGCTTTTCATCGAGCTTTACAACCCGGGCCTTATCCTGCCGGGCGTGGTGGGCGCGGTTTCGCTGGTGATGGCGTTCTATTCTTTCCAGACGCTGTCGGCCAACTTCGCGGGCCTGGCGCTGATCATGCTGGGCTTCGTGTTCTTTATCGCCGAGATCAAGGTGATCAGCTACGGGCTGCTCACGCTGGCGGGGGCGGTTTCCATTCTGCTGGGCGGGCTGATGCTGTTCAACCAGCCTTCGCTGGGAGGGATCTCTATTTCCATGAGCATGCTTCTTTCCACGATCATCGGTCTTATCGCGGTGGTGGCGGCGGTGGCGCTGATCGCCCTGCGCGCGCAGCTGCGTAAAGTGGTGACGGGCATCGAGAGCCTGGCGAACAAGAAAGGCCTGGCCAAGACGGCCCTTACGCCCAAAGGCACGGTGCTGGTAGAGGGCGAGCTGTGGAACGCCGAAAGCGTCTCCGGCGACATCCCCGCCGGCGCCCAGGTTGAAGTCACCGCCGTAGACGGCTTCAAGATCACCGTCCGCTCGGTAAAATAAAAAAAAGAATAGACCGCGAGATGCCCAGGGTTCGGGGTCCTGCCGCCCGAACCGGCTTTCCGGTCCAGCCGCTCCACCCATCCCCTGCTAGGAAGGCGAGATGTAAACCTGCCGTTCACCTTCCGCGGCTGGCCCAGAAAGCCGGTCCG
>Ga0079306_1000291_pt1 | contig 52793 bp, 42 predicted proteins | sample Methanotroph_Enr_FD_79181 | JGI IMG/M metagenome (GOLD analysis project Ga0079306, IMG submission 79181) | Enriched soil microbial communities from Old Woman Creek wetland in Ohio, USA - Methanotroph_Enrichment_5 | ecosystem: Environmental > Terrestrial > Soil > Wetlands | place: USA: Ohio... | reverse complement strand
TGCTCCCGCAGAAGCCGCCGCCGCAACGGCCGATGTACCAGTGGCGCGATGCCGGCGGGCAGGTCCACGTCACGAACACCCCGCCGCCGCCGGGCGCCGAGCCGGTCATGGAGCCCCCGCCCCCGCCCGCGGTGGAGCCCGGCCGTCCCGAGCCCCCCTTCCGGCCGAAGGCCAACCGGACGGACCAGCTCAAGGGCGAGCTGACACCGGCCCAGAAGGCGGCCTGGCGCGCCCTGGAGGAGCACCTGACCAAGGCCAGAGGCCGCAATGACCGGCGCACGGTCGAGGCGGTGACCGATTCCCTCATCGATGACTGTCTGTGGGGCAGTGGCCTCTGGGCCGTGCCCCTCCTTCCCGCCCTGTCCCTGGCGCTCATGGGCCTCCTGGGCTGGTGGCTGGCCCTGGGCCTGGGGGCCGGCACCCGCATCCCCATCCTGGCGGGCTTCGTCCTCCTGGGACTGGCCTTCGGCCAGCTGCTGCTGGCCTCCTTCCTCTACCACCCGCAGGCCCTCCGCCTGCAGCAGAACATGGAACTGCTCGAACTCCACTCGGGCGGGAAGGAACTCCGGCCGGCGAACCAGGCCCGCCTCCTGGAGCGCTACCGCGCCCTGGAGGCCGCGGCGGATCCCCTCCAGCCACCCTGGCGCTTCCCACTCCAGGTGGCGGCCCTGCGACGGGACATGAAGCAGGTGATGGTTGATCCCTGATCCCTCCGGGCCGCTGGGAGTGCGCCTGCCCGCCCTCCGGGAGGCGGCCTGCCGCGAGCCCCTGGGCCTCTACCTGCACATCCCCTTCTGTCTGGACCGCTGCACCTACTGCTCCTTCACCACCACCCGGGACCGGGAGCTGCAGCCCGCCACCGTGGCCCGGCTGCGGCGGGAGATCCGGGCCTGGGGCGCCGCCCTGGGCCGGCCCGCCGCGGACACCCTTTACCTGGGCGGCGGCACGCCCTCCCTGCTCTCCCCCATTGAATTGGCCGACCTCACCGCGGACCTGCGCGGGGCCTTCGACCTGGACCCGCTCGAGGAGGCCACCCTGGAGGCCAATCCCGGCACCGTGGACCTGGCCTGGCTGGCGGCGGCCCGCGCCCTGGGCTGGGATCGCATCAGCCTCGGCGTGCAGGCCCTCGACGATGGCCTACTGGCGCGGCTGGGGCGCATCCACGGCGCCGCCCAGGCCCTGGAGGCCCTGGCGCTGGCCGAGCGGGCGGGCTTCCGGCGGCGCAGCGCGGATCTCATGGTGGGTATCCCCGGACAGTCCCTGTCCAAGGTGATCGAGGATGCCCGCACCCTCGCCGCCACCGGGATCGAGCACCTGAGCATCTATCTCCTGGACCTGGACAAGGCCTGCCCCCTGAAGGCGGAGGTGGAGGCCGGACGCCTCGCCCTGCCCACGGAGGACGAGGTCGCGGATGTCTTCGAGGCCCTCCAGGCGGAGCTCCCGCGCCTGGGCCTGGCGCCCTACGAGATCAGCAACTACGCGCGCCCCGGTGCCGAGAGCCGCCACAACAGCCGCTACTGGGAACGGCGGCCGTACCTGGGTCTCGGGCCCAGCGCCGCCTCGCAGATGGGGGACCTGCGCTGGGCCGAGTCAGGCGTCATCCCCGCCTGGATCGAGGATCGGGGCACCCCGGAGATCCAGGAACTGGACCCGGCGGAGGCCCTGGCCGAGATCCCCCTCCTGGGCCTTCGCCTCCACCGGGGCGTGGACTGGGGCGATCTGCGGAACCGGGCCGGGGCCCTGAACCTGCGCCCCCTGGCCGAGGCCTGGGAGACCCGGCTGCGCGGCCTGGAGAAGGAGGGGCTCACGGTGTGGGAGGGCGATCGGGTGCGGCTCAGCCCCCGCGGCATGCTGGTGAGCAACGGCATTCTCGAGATGTTCGTGTAGCCTCGGTTCAAGACGGCCTCCCCCCAGCCCTCGGGGATCGTCCGGAGTCCCGCATGCCCTACGCCGGCGAAAGCGCCGCCCTCCTCACCTCCGCCTGCTGGGCCCTGAACTCCGTGTGCTTCACGGTGGCCGGACGCCGGGTGGGCTCGGCGTCCGTGAACCTGGTGCGCCTGCTCATGGCCTGGGCGCTGCTGGCGATCCTCCACCTGTTCCTCTTCGGGAGTCTGTTCCCGCTCCATGCAGGCCCCGCGCGGATCGGCTGGCTCGGCGCCTCGGGCCTCATCGGCTTCGCCCTGGGCGACGCGGTGCTCTTCGAGGCCTTCCTGCTCATCGGCGCCCGCCTGTCCATGCTGCTGATGACCCTCTCGCCCGTCTTCAGCGCCCTCCTGGCCTGGATCTGGCTGAAGCAGGACCTGGGCCCCCTCAAGCTGCTGGCCATGGCCGTGACCCTGGCGGGCATCGCCTGGGTGGTGTGGGGCGACGGCGAAAGCGGGGCCCACCCCCACCGGGTGCGCGGCGTCCTCCTGGGCCTCGGCGGCGCCCTGGGCCAGTCCGTGGGCCTGCTCTTCAGCCTCTATGGCCTGTCCGGCGGCTATTCGCCCATCTCCGCGAACCTCATCCGCGTGAGCGCGGGCCTCCTGGCGCTCCTGGGCTACTTGGCGATCCGTCGCCGCCTGGGGCCCTCTCTGGACGGCCTGCGGGACCGTCCCGCCGCGGGCCTCATCGCCCTGGGGGCCGCCACGGGCCCCGTGCTGGGCGTGATCTTCTCCCTCGTGGCCATCGCCCGGGCCCCCATGGGCGTGGCGGCCACGCTGATGTCGCTCGCCCCTGTGTTCCTCCTGCCCGTGGCCCACTGGGGCTTCAAGGAGAAGGTGGGCGTCCATGCCATCCTGGGCACGGCCCTGGCCCTGGCCGGCGCCGCCGCCCTGTTCTTCGTGTGATGGAGGCTCCCGCATGACCCTTCGCAAGGATCCCGTCAGCTGGCTCTACCCGGCCCTCGAGCCGTACCGGACCCATCGCCTGAAGGTGTCGGACCGCCATGAGATCCATGTCGAGGAGAGCGGAAACCCGGAGGGCCGGCCCGTGGTCTTCCTCCACGGCGGGCCCGGGGGCGGCACCAGTCCCAAGCACCGGCGCTACTTCGACCCGGAGCGGTACCGCATCGTCCTCTTCGACCAGCGGGGCTGCGGCCAGAGCACGCCCTACGCCGAGGTGCGCGAGAACACCACCTGGGACCTGGTGGCCGACATGGAGCGCATCCGCGAGCACCTGGGGATCCAACGCTGGATGGTCTTCGGCGGCTCCTGGGGCGCGACCCTTGGGCTGGCCTACGCGGAGACGCACCGCGACCGGGTGGCGGAGCTGATCCTCCGGGGCGTGTTCCTCCTGCGGCAGCGCGAGGTGGACTGGCTCTACCAGGAGGGCGCCAGCCGGATCTTCCCGGACGCCTGGGAACCCTACCGCGACGCCATCCCCGAGGCCGAGCGCGGCGACTTCCTGCAGGCCTACGCCAAGCGCCTCCTCAGCGAGGACCCGGCCGTGAACCTGCCCGCCGCCAAGGCCTGGAGCATCTGGGAGGGCGCCACCAGCAAGCTCATCCCCGACCCCGACTTCATCGCCTCCTATGGCGACGAGGCCACGACACTGGCCTTCGCCCGCATCGAGTGCCACTACTTCCTGAACCAGGGCTGGCTGGACGAGGCCCAGCTCCTGCGCGACGCAACCAGGCTGAAGGGCCTCCGCGGCGCCATCATCCAGGGCCGCTATGACATGGTCTGTCCCCTCGAGAGCGCCTGGGCCCTGTCCCAGGCCTGGCCGGACGCCGACCTCGTCATCGTCCCCGACGCCGGGCACAGCGCCTACGAACCCGGCATCTCGAGGGCCCTGGTGGCCGCGACCGACCGGTTCGCGGACAGCCCGGGGACCTGAAGCCCCTCCCCCGCCGCCTTCGGAGCGCTCCCCGGGGCGCTCCGGGTCCCTGCGGCCCGCCTGCCGCAGCGCCCCGACGATGCCGCAAGGCGTCGGGGGTCCGTCTGCGCCCTGACGGCGGGGCGGAGGCCCCCAACCCATCAAAGGATTTCCAAGGGGGCTATAATCCCCGCAAGGCATACGAGGCAACAGATCCACACCTCCGGGCCATCGCCGGAGGCCGGGCCGCACGTCCCTGAATCATGGCGCCCTCACGGAGTTCAGCATGAACGCAGAGCTCGAGCCCCTGGCCAACCTCCCCTACTTCGTCTCCTGGGGTGGAGACGCCGCCCTGACGACGGCCCGGAGGGCCCTTGAGAAGCTGTCGGAGGAGGGCCTGTCCGGGAAGCGAGTGCTGGAAATCGGGGCTTCGCGGGGGAAGATGAGCTGCCTGTTCGGGCTGCTGGGAGCCCATGTGACGGGGATCGACGTCGATCCGGAGTTCCCGGCGATGGCCCTGGCCGAGGCCGAGAAGTGGGGTGTCCTGGACCGCATGGACTTCCAGAAAAGCCCCGGGTCCCTGGGAGGTCTCCCCGATGCGAGCTTCGATCTCGTCTTCACCAAGAGCGTGCTCCTCTTCTTCAAGGACCTCGAACCCTACATGCGGGAGTTCTCGACCAAGCTGAAGCCCGGCGGACGGATCTGCTTCCTGGAGAACAGGAGCCGGAACGCCGCAGACAGGCTCCTGCGGAACCTGGTCCACCTCAAGCGGGGCGCGCGGAACTACCACTACATGGATTCCAGGCGGATCGACGAAATCGGAAGGGTCTTCGAACTGGACGACGTGCATGGGGCCATGAATCCCCTCTTCGGCTCGCGCACGCCGGGTTGGTACCTCATCCTCGGACACCGGCGGTAGGGCCGGGGCCCCGGAAGGAGCGCGGCCGGCGCTCCGGAAGCAGGGTCAGTGGGCCCGGTGCTTGAAGTGGTCGTACACGAACCACGCCACGCCGGCCAGGATCAGGGCGCCGATGACCGCATCCAGCTTGTGGAAGTAGGCGCCCAGGGTGTTCCACTTCTCGCCCAGCTTGTAGCCGATCCAGGCAAGGCCCAGGCACCAGGGCAGGCTGCCCGCGAAGGTGTAGAGGTGGAAGCGGGTGCGGTCCATCTTCGCGATGCCCGCGGGGAGAGCGATGAAGGTGCGCACCACGGGCAGCAGGCGGCCGAGGATGATGGCCTCGGAGCCGAAGCGCTCGAAGAACCGGTGGGCCTGGTCCAGGTGGCCCGTGTGCAGCCAGACGTACTTGCCGTACTTCTCCACCGCGCGGCGGCCGCCCCAGGCGCCGATCTCGTAGGCGGGAACGCTGCCCAGGTTGCAGCCCAGGGCGCCGAAGACCCCGGCGATCCAGATCTGCGCCACGGGGCTGCCCGCGCCCAGGCCCAGGAAGGTGAGCTTCCCCTGGAAGGCCAGGTAGCCCGCGAAGGGCATGATGACCTCGCTGGGCAGCGGGATGCAGGCGCTCTCGATGGCCATGAGCAGCATCACGCCGAGGGGGCCCGCAGCGGCCATGACGGCCACCATCCAGGCGACGATGGGGGCGAGGAGCTTCTGCAGCATGGGGTGTCCCAAAAGGATGAGTGTACCGGGACGCTACACTGGTGGGATGAGTGAGGATCTGGTCCGCAACCGCAAGGCCCTGCACGACTACCATGTCCTGGGGACCTGGGAGGCGGGGCTCGCCCTGCAGGGCACCGAGGTGAAGGCCCTGCGGGCGGGCCGGGGCCAGCTCCAGGATGCGTACGTGGACGCCGTGGACGGGGAGCTGTGGCTGAAGCAGGCCCACATCTCGCCCTACGAGTTCGGCACCTACGCCAACCACGAGCCCCTGCGGCCCCGGAAGCTCCTCCTGCACCGGGCGGAGATCGCCAAGCTCACCGCCAGGGCCGTGCGCAAGGGCTACACCATCATCCCCCTGGCCATCTACCTGAACGCGAAGGGGAAGATCAAGGTGAAGATCGCCCTGGCCGAGGGCAAGGCCCACGGCGACAAGCGCGAGGCCCTGAAGGAACGGGAGCAGAAGCGCGAGATGGACCGCATCCGCAAGGGCGCCCGGGAATGACGGAAGGGGCCTCCCGGACATGCGGAGGCCCCTTCCTCGACGCGAAGCGGGCTACAGCGTGAGCACCACCTTGACGCTGGGATCCACGGCCGCCTTGTCCACGTAGCCGATGAACTTGGGGTTCTCGGCCACCTGCTTCACCACCGCGTGGCCGTCGGGCAGGGACTGGGGGGGCTGGGCGTTCCCGGAGAAGGTCAGCTTCGACCAGTAGGCCTTCAACTGGGCCGGGCTCTTCCCCGTGACCTTCTCGTAGAACTCGCGGCGGGCGGCACCCTCCGACTGGTCGAGGGGCACGGCCTGGCCACCCGAATAGAAGGTCTTGGCCTGCCCCAGGAAGATCTGGGACACCTGGTCCGGCGTGAGCTTCGAGATGGGATTCTTGCTGGAGATGATGACCACCACCTGGGCACGGGCGGTGACCGCCGCAGCGCCGAGGGCCACGGCCAGGAGGGGTCCGATCAGGGCGTTCGTCTTCATGGTCGCCTCCTAGAACACGAAATCGAGGGCGAGGGTGGCGAGGTTGTAGGTCCCGCCGGTCTGGAATGCGGGCTGGGGGTTCACCAGGGCCCCGAAGGATCCCGTGGCGTTCTTCACATGATCGAACTGGGCCTTCAGCGCGAGGTTCGTGCGGAAGTCCCAGCGCACGCCCCCGCCGGCGCTGGACTGGGCGTGGTCGGCGGTGGAGACGATGGCGTTCACGATGGCGTTGGGATTGGAGGTCGGGGAATCCGTCCCCTTCCAGGCCACGGTGAGGTAGGGCGTCCAGTTGCCGATCCGGTAGCCTCCCGTGACGTAGGCGGCCGTGAAGTGGAGCAGGGCGTTCTCGTCCCCCCGCTTGCGCGTCCACTCGCCCATCACGAACCAGTCGCCGGGATCGTAGTTGAAGCCCACGCTCGCGTACGTGATGCGGTCCTTCTTGATGTCGAGCCGGTCGGCCATGGCCGGCGCGAAGTAGGGGTTCGGCATGGGGCCGTAGGGCGTCAGCAGCGTGGGGGAGCGGAGGATGACGAAGGGGCTCGTGGGCCCGTCCAGGTAGGGGTTCTCCAGCGTGCCCTTCATCTGCCCGTAGAAGGCGCGGTAGGTGCCGTGCCCGTACGAGGCGGCCAGGCTGGCGCCCACGAAATCATTCACCTTGAACCGGGCCTCGATCCCGTTCTGGGGGATCTTCACCGAGGCGGAACCGGCCACCACCTGCCCCGAGAAGGCCACCTGGCCGGCGCTGGCCTGCCAGGTGAGGTCCCCGCCATCGATGGAGGTGATGGGATTGAACTGGTAGACCTCCACGGGCGGGCGCACCCAGGGGGTGGCGTAGCCCACCTTCTGGTAGTCGCTGATGAGGTAGGCCGAGTAGGGAATGCGGCCCGCCCGGAAGGCGAGGCCCGGCAGGGCCTGGAACTTCAGGTGGGCCATGTTCAGGTAGGGCGTGTAGGTGTCGTCGTAGCGGCGCTCCGAGATCCCCTGCACCACGGCGGAGAACCGCTCGCTGAACTTCACGTCGAACTGCAGGCCCACCCGGGAGTCCACGCCGAAGTCCGTGCTGTGCGTGAACCCGGGGCCCTTGGGCTCGCTGTAGTTGGTGATGAAATCGGCGTTCTTCTCGCTGGAGTGGGTGGCGGCGATGGTGCCGAACCCGCTGATCTTGAACCGGCTCGGGCCCCCGTCCTGGGCCATCGCCGGACCGGCGGCAAGCAGCGCGGAGAGCGCGGCGATGATGCGACTTCTGCTGGGCATGAGCCTCCTCCTCGGGCCGGCCCCTGGAGCGGGTAGCCCGGTCGGCCCATGCCTTCTCCTCGGCTGGGGGCCCCTGCATCTTTACCTTTAACTCGGGTAGAATCAATTAGTTGAAGATGTTGATATCATCAATGTCTGATTCTTACCGGGGCGATTCAGTGCCACCCCCGCTGGGCGAAGGCCGCCAGCTTCTCGTCGCTGCCCCGGGACGCGAGGGCACGGGCCACGAACCGCCCAATGGGGTCCGCCTCCAGGTTCACGGGATCGCCCGGACGCATCCCCGCGAGGGCGGTGCGCTTCACCGTCTCCGGGATGAGGGCCACCGTGAACCAGTCGGCCCCGCAGTCCACCAAGGTCAGGGAAATCCCATCCACGGCCACGGAACCCTTGGGGGCCATCATGGGCGCCAGCTCCAGGGGCATGGCGAAGCGCCAGATCCCCTCGCCGGAATCCGCGCCTCCGGCCCGGGGACGCGACACCAGCTGTCCAACGGCATCCACGTGCCCCGCCACCAGGTGGCCGTCCAGGGGATCGCCCACCCGCAGGGCGGGCTCCAGGTGCAGGAGGGCGCCCAGGGCCAGCCGGCCGAGGGTGGTCCGCTGCAGGGTCTCCTCGCTGAGGTCCGCCTCCCAGGCCCGCCCATCCACGGCCACGCTGGTGAGGCAGGCGCCATGCACGGCGATGCTGGCGCCCAGCTCCGCCCGCGCCAGCAGATCCGCCGGCGCCGCGATGCGGAGCCGCGCGCCGCCGGGCCGGGCGGACCGGGATTCGAGGGTGCCCAAGTGCCGGATCAGTCCCGTGAACATGCCTGGTCCTCCTCTCCCATCATGGGGCCGGGGCGGCCGCCGCGAGGCGGCTCTTGCGGGAGCCGTAGAAGACGTAGATCACCAGCCCGATCCCCAGCCAGATGAAGAACCGGTACCAGGTGAGGGCGGGCAGGCCGCGGGCGATCCACACGCAGCCCAGGATGCCCAGGGGCGCCACCACCCACGCGAAGGGCATGACGAACTTCCGGGGGGCCTCCGGCCGGCGCTTGCGGAGGATCAGCACGGCGGCGCAGACGATGACGAAGGCGAAGAGCGTCCCGATGTTGGCCAGCTCCACCACCTCATCGATGTTCAGCAGGGCGGCGGGGATGGCCACCAGGAAGCCCGTGAGCACGGTGGCGCGGGAGGGCGTCTTGAAGCGGTCGTGGACGCGGCCGAACCAGGGACCCAGGAGGCCGTCCCGGCTCATGCTCATGAAGATGCGGGGCTGGCCCACCTGGTACACGAGCAGCGCGGCGGTGGTGGCGATGACGGCCCCGAAGCTGATGACGGCGGCGATCCCGCCCATCTTGTGCTGGATGAAGATGTAGGCCAGCGGGTCGGCGATGCCACCCAGCTTCGTGTAGTGCAGCATGCCCGTCACCACCAGGGCCACGGCCGCGTAGATGACGGTGCAGATGCCCAGCGACCAGAGGATGCCCCGGGGCAGGTCCCGCCCGGGATCGCGGCATTCCTCCGCCGTGGTGCTCACCGCATCGAACCCGATGAAGGCGAAGAAGATGATGGCGGCCCCGGCCTGGATGCCGCCCCAGCCGTGGGGCACGAAGGGGTGCCAGTTGCCGGGGCTGATGAAGCGCGCGCCGAGGCCCACCACCGCCAGCAGGATCATCACCTTCAGGATCACCATGACGCTGTTGACCCGGGCGCTCTCCTTGATGCCGATGTAGCAGAGCCAGGTGATCAGGGCGGTGATGATGACGGCCAGCAGGTTGATGGTGATGGGCAGCCCCGCCACGGTGGGGGCGTCCTTCACGACGTCCCAGTGGGCGAAGAGGGTCGCGCCGTCGAGGCCCCCGGCCTTGGCCTGGGCCAGGGCGTGCAGCTTGGCGGAGAGCCCCAGGGCGGGGGCGCCGTCCACCAGCTTCAGGGCCGAGCGCGGATCCATGCCCAGCCAGCCGGGGATGTCCACGTGGAACACCGACGAAAGGAAGCTGCGGGCGTAGTCGCCCCAGGAGATGGCCACCGCCACGTTGGAGATGGCGTATTCCAGCAGCAGGTCCCAGCCGATGATCCAGGCCATGAGCTCGCCGAGGGTGGCGTAGGCGTAGGTGTAGGCGCTGCCGGACACCGGGATCATGGAGGCCAGCTCGGCGTAGGCCAGGGCCGTGAAGCCGCAGATGAGGGCCACGATGAGGATGCTGAGGACGAGGCCGGGCCCCGCGGGCAGGCGACCGTCGGCCATGTTCCCGGCCGCGGCCGTCCCGATGCTGGAGAAGATGCCGGCCCCGATGATGGCCCCGATGCCGAACATGGTGAGGTCGAAGGCCCCCAGGTTCTTCTTGAGCTGGTGCTCCGGCTCCTCCGCGGTGGCACGGAGCTGTTCCAGGGACTTGGTGCGGAAGAGGCGGGCGAGCATGGGCATCCTGGGGAAGGAACCATGCTAGCAGTGGCCCACTGGCGGTAGGCTTGGGCCATGCGGCTGTGGAACGACCGTCGGCTCCGGCTCGCCCTCACGGGACTGGGGGCCCAGTTCCTGCTGGCCCTGCTGGCGGTGGGCGCCTTTGCGGTGAACACCGGCAACAACCTGCTCTACCTGGTGTTCGCGCTCATGCTCGGGATGCTGCTGGTCTCCGGCATTCTCAGCCGCCGGGCCCTCCAGGGGCTCCGGCTGGCCGCCCTGGACGAGGGAAACCTGTTCGCGCGGGTGCGCGGAGGCCTCCGCCTCCGCCTGGAGGACGCCACCCGGGGGCGGGTGCGGGGACTGGAGCTGCACCTCACCCTGGACGGGGGACGGGTGGAGCCGGGCTTCCTGGGGGCCGGATCCGCACAGGGTGAGACCACCGTGGTGCTCCACGCCCGGGCCGAGCGGCGGGGCTGGACCCGGCTCCGGCGCCTTGAGCTGCGCACCCAGTTCCCCTTCGGCTTCCTGGAGAAGTCCCACCTCGTGGAACTGGACCATCCCGTCCTCGTGCTGCCCCACCCCCGCACGCCCCCGGCCGCGCCCGCCGGCTGGCGCGGGGAGGGCCATCGCACCCAATCCCGGCCCGGGAGCACCAGCCCCGAAGGGGCCCGCCCCCTGCGCCTGGGCGACTCCCCCGGCCGGATGCACTGGAAGCGCACGGCCCAGCGCCGGGAACCCTGGGTGCGCACCTTCGAGGAGGAACGGCCCCTGGGCCTCCACCTCCGCCTGGACCTGGATGCCTGGACCCCCGGCCGTTCCTTCGAGCGGGAGCTGGAGCGGCTCTCCGGCGCCATCCTCCAGGCCCGGCTCCAGAAGCGGGAGGTGAGCCTGGAGCTGCACGGTCCCGGCGGCGCCCGGGAGATCCACGGCCACACGCCCTGCTGGCGGGCCCTGGCCCTGGCAGAGGCCCAGGGACGCAGCGCGCAGGTCGACGCCTCCCCCGCGGGGGACTAAAACCCCGACGGGGCCAGGAGAAAGCCAGGTGGGTAAGCTAGGAACAGCCCCGACGAAGGGCGCCGGAGGTTCCACGGTGTTCGACGATCCGCAGTCCCCGGCCTGGAATCCCCTCCTCGAGGCCGCCTGGGCGGCCCGGGAGCGGGCCCACGCGCCCTACTCCCGCTTCCGGGTGGGGGCGGCCCTGCTCACGGCCTCGGGCCAGGTGGTGGCCGGCTGCAACGTGGAGAACGCCGCCTACCCCGTGGGCCTTTGCGCCGAACGGGGGGCCGTGAGCGCCGCCGTGGCCCAGGGGATGATCCCCGGCGGCCTGGTGGCGGCGGTGGTCGTCACCGACGCGGAACGCCTCACCCCCCCCTGCGGGGCCTGCCGCCAGGTCCTGGTGGAGTTCGCGGAGGATCTCCCCATCCTGCTGGCCAACCGCCAGGTCCGGCAGGTCCACCGCCTGGCCGACCTGCTGCCCCATGGTTTCAGCGGCCGGAATCTCCAAACCGGCGGCTAGGAGTGCCTGACCAAACCCCGGCGAGGCCGCGAGAAAACCAGGTGGGACGCACCACAGATGTCTGTTTGTCCCGCGTATCGCCGGAGGCGATACCGAGAAGGAAGGGCCCGCAGGGCGAGGCCGGACATCGATCAAGGGCCATGACGCCGCGGAGCGCCCACCTGGCTTTCTCCCTCCGGGCGTGGGCCGGCGGGGAGGCTCCACCTCCGTGAGCCTGCGAGCGGAAGGGCCCTGCGAAGCAGGGCCCTTCAGGTGGAGGGCGATGCCGCTACGCCCTCCGTCCCACGGCACGCCTTGCGTGCCTCCCACTCGCCTGCGGTTCGTGGATCCGGAGCCTCCCTCGCGTTCCTCGCCTCGCTCGCCCGGCGATCCTCGCGCGACCCCGTGGGGGTTTTGTTAGACACTCTAAGCCTATCCAAGCCAGTCCGGCGGGCCTAAACTTTCCGGACTCCAGGAACGCATGACCGAGGCAGCGAATGGCCATCGACCGCATCAAAGTCAAGAAGGAAGCCGACAAGTTCTTGGCAGCCGGCAAGGTGGAACGGGCCATCGACGAGCTTCGCAAGATCCTCGACGACAACCCGAAGGACATGAACACCCTGAACACCATCGGGGACCTGTACCTCCAGATCCGGCGCATCCCCGAGGCGGTGGAGGTGTTCCGCCGCCTGGCCATCGCCTACGAGCGGGACGGCTTCGCACCCAAGGCCACGGCCATCCTCCAGAAGACCATGCGGGCCGCGCCGGATGACATCGACATCGCCCAGCGCCTGGCGGACCTCTACCGGCAGACCAACAAGATCAAGGAGGCCGTGCAGGTCCACCTGCAGGTGGCCGAGTACTTCCAGAAGAAGGGGCTCATCAAGCGGGCCCTGGAGGAATTCGCCAAGCTGGTGGATCTGGACCCCAAGAACCTGAAGAACAAGGTCCGGCTGGCCGACCTCTACAACAAGGAGGGGATGAAGGACCGGGCCGCCTCGATCTACCTCGAGGTGGCCGAGTCCCTGGCCATGGAGCAGATGCACGCCGAGGCCAACCAGATCCTCGAGCGGGCCAAGGCCATGGTCTCCACGCCCCAGGTGTACCTCACCCAGAGCCGACTGGGCGTGATCCAGGGGGACTACGCCACCGCCGCGCAGCACCTCCGGGAGGGCCTGTCGAGCAACGCCCGCAATCCCGAGCTCCTGGAGGCCCTGGCCGAGATCGAGCTGCGCAGCGGCAACCCGGACCGGGCCCTGGAGGCCCTGGCGGAGATCGCCCAGCTTCCGGAGAAGACCGTCCCCCTCTGCGAGAAGGCCCTCCGGAACCTCGTGAGCGCCGACCGCGCCGACGAGGGCCTCCGGCTCTTCTCGCCCATCGCCCGGGAACTGGCCCGCCGGGGCTCCGGCGACCTGGTGAGCCGGAGCCTGCACGGGGCCCTGCAGGGGAACATCGGCACCGAGGCCTGGATCCTGCTCGCGGAGATCGCCCACCAGAGCGGCAACAAGACCGAACGGGAACAGGCCCTCCAGAGCGCCTTCGCCCTGGCGAAGGCCCACGGCGACCAGAACCTCCAGGAGCACCTGGCCGGACAGCTCCAGGCCATGGGCGCGATTCCCGGAGAGCCGGCCCAGGCCCCCTTCGGGGGCTTCGGGGCGCCCGGCGTCCCGGGGGGCGCCCAGCTGCCGCCGATCTCCATCGAGATCACCCGCCATGGCGGTGAGACCGAGATGGATCCCATCCGCCGGCTCCGCATCGACCAGATCTCCCGCGAGGCGGAGGCGCTGCTCCGGAGCGGCAGCACGGACCGGGCCGTGGAGACCTACAAGAAGGCCCTTGAGCTGGATCCTGCGGACCTGACCATCATCGAGGCGATCGTCTCCGTCCATCGCACCACCGGCCACCTGACCAAGGTGCAGATGCAGTACGTGCAGAGCGCCCAGGCCCTCGCCCGCATCGGAAAGACCCGCGAAGCCGCCCACCTGCTGGACATGGCCGAGCAGCTCTTCCCGGGCTCCACGCGCATCCACCGGCGGACCCTGGGCCTGCCCGATCCCGGCGCCGTGCCTCCGCCCCCGGCCAGGCCCGCACCCCCGCCGTTGAAGGCCCGGACGCCAGAACCCGCCCTGGCGCCCGAGGTCCCCATCGCCCTGCCGCCCCCGCCGGGCGACGTGGAGGCCCTCATCGGGCTGGATGTCCCCGGCTTCGAGCCCCCGCCTCCGGCCCGGCCCGCCCCGCCCGTTCCCGCCTTCGAGCCCATTCCCGTGGCGGAGTCCCTCCCCGTCCTGCCGGATTTCGGGGCCCTGCCCCCGTCCGAGCCGGAACCCGCCTCCCTGGACGCCTCGGACCTCGGCTGGATGGAGGCCACGCTCACGGATCTGGCGGCGCCCGCCGAACCCCTCCCCTCCGCACCCACGGTGGAGCTGCCTCCGGAACCCGAGGCGCCGCCCCTCACCGTCCCCGCGCCCGCCCCCGTGTCCGAGGAGCTGACGAGCCTCCTGGGCGACATCGACTTCCAGCTGGACTACGGCAGCCCGGACGAGGCCAAGCTCGAGATCGAGGCGGCCCTCCGCCAGTTCCCCGGGCACCCCGAGCTCGTGGAGCGCATGGACCGGGCCGAGCTGGCCCTCCAGAAGCTGGGGCACCTGGCGAAGGCCAGCGCCCTCGACGAGAGCGACTTCACCTCCTCCTTCTTCGACCTCACCGACGTGCTGGGCACCGCGCTGATGGATTCCGGCGAGGGCGAGGAGATGCACGACGCCACGCACGTCGTGGAGAAGATCCAGAGCGTGGACGAACTCTTCAGCGCCTTCCGCGAGGGCGTGGAGAAGCAGGTCAAGGGCGACGACTACGACACCCACTACAACCTGGGCATCGCCTACAAGGAGATGATGCTCATCGATCCCGCCATCGAGGAGTTCAAGATCGCCATGGGCGATCCGGAGCGCACCCTGGAATGCTGCTCCATGCTGAGCATCTGCGAGCAGGCCCGGGGCGACCTGGATCGTGCCGTGGAGTGGCTCACTCAGGGCATCGAGGCCCCGGGCTTCCCGCCCGAGGACAGCATCGGACTGCTGTACGACCTGGCCGAGATCCTCCTCCAGCAGGGGCACACCGCCCTCGCCGCCGAGAAGTTCCGCGCCGTCCACGACATGGATCCCGACTACCGCGACGTGGCCGCGCGCCTGGCGTGAAAAGCCAGGACAGGGACAGGATCAACAGGACCTTTTCATCGTGTTCACCCTGCCCTGGGCTTTGGCTCAGCCGAGGGTGCGGCTGCCGCTGGCGCCCCAGGGCTGCAGGGCCTGGAGGGCCGGCTGGACGGGTTTGCCGGGGCGCTGGAGGTGGGTCAGCTCCAGGGCACCCTCCGCGGTGGTCAGCCAGGCGCCCTCCTCGCGGCCCCACAGGATCTGGCCCGGCTCCCGGTAGCAGTGCCGGATGGCCCCCACGCCGCAGACCTTGAGGGTCTGGCCCTCCACCGCCAGTTCCGAGCCGGGCCAGGGCCACAGGGCCCGCACCTGACGGTGCAGGTCCGCGGCGGGACGATGCCAATCCATCCGGCCCATTTCCTTGCGCAGCTTGGTGGCATAGGTCGCGCTCGCGGGATCCTGGGCCACGGGCTGGCCGCTCCCGGAGAGGAGCAGCGGCAGCTGGTCGAGGAGCAGGTCCGCCGCGTCCCCGGCCAGGACCTCCAGCAGTCCCTCGGCCGTGTCCCCCTGCCCGATGGCCCGGCGCGACTGGGCCAGCACGGGGCCCTCGTCGAGCCCCGGGGTGAGGCGCATGAGGCTCACGCCCGTGGCCTCGTCCCCCGCCAGGAGGGCGTGGTTCACGGGCGCCGCGCCCCGCCAGCGGGGCAGCAGGGAGAAATGGAGGTTCCACACGCCCAGGGGACAGGCATCCAGCATCCAGGCTGGCAGGAGGTGGCCGTACGCCACCACCACGGCGAGGTCGATGCCCAGCGAGGCCCAGAGGGCACGGGTCTCCGGCGCCTTCCAGGTCTCCGGCTGGTGGAGGGGGAGCCCCAGTTCCAGCGCCGCCACCTTCACGGGCGGGGCCTCCAGGTGGCGGCCCCGGCCCGCGGGCCGGTCGGGATTGCAGAACACCGCCGCCACCCCCTCCTCGGCCAAGGCCCGGAGGGCCGGCACGGCTGCGCGGGGGGTGCCCAGGAAGGCGATGCGGGTCATGGCTCCCTCCGTGCGGCCGGTGCGGCTCCTAGGAGCTCTTGGCCTGTTTCTGATAGCGGCGTTGGAGAACCTGGCGCTTCACCGGGCCGAAGTACTCCACGAAGAGGCGGCCCCGGAGGTGGTCGATCTCATGGCAGAAGGCGCGGGCCATCAGGTCCTCGCCCACCACCTCATGCCAGCTGCCGTCCCTGGCCCGGTTCCGGATCGTCACCTTCTGCGGGCGCTCCAACACCTCACGGATGCCGGGGATGGACAGGCAGCCCTCGGGCCCCACCTGCAGACCCTCCTCCTTGACGATGTCAGGATTGATGAGCACCAGCTTCTGGGCCGGATCCTCGCCGCTGGAGCAGTCGATGACGGCCAGATTGAGGTTGACGCCGATCTGGGGCGCCGCGAGGCCGACTCCCTCCTCCGCCAGGGCCGTCTCGAACATGTCCTCGACCAGACGCTCCAGCTCAGGGGTCCATTCCCCGACATCCTCGCTGTTCTTCTTCAGGCGGGGGTCCCCCCAGGTGAGCACGGGCCGAACGGACATCCTTCATCTCCAGCACTCCAGTGTAATGCAACGCCTTTCCTTTGGTAATCTGGGAGGTCTGTCCATTGGGGCTCCCATGCTGCGTTCGTTCCGCCAGGTCTTCAAATCCAACCGCATGCCCGTGGCAGCGATCTTCCTCCTGGTGCTGGTCAGCATGGTCATCTACCTGGTGCCCTCGGGCCGGATGGACACGCCGGATACCGTGGTGGCGCGGGTCTATGGCCGCGAGATCACCCTCCGCGACCTCGCGGAGCACATGTCGGAGCTGTCCCAGCGCTTCGGCAAGCAGGCCAACGAGGAGGCCCTGCGGCCCTTCCTGCAGTCCCAGGCCCTGCGGGACCTGATGAACCAGAAGCTGATGGAGGAACTGGCCGACCGGCACGGGATCGTGGTGACCGACGAGGAGGTGGCCACCCGCATGCGGGCCTTCCTCCGCCAGTACCCGATCCTCACGGACGACAAGGGCAACCTGAAGCCCATGGTGGAATTGAAGAAGATCTTCCAGGAGACGGGCTTCAACCCCGCCACCCAGGAGCGCGCCATCCGTTCCGAGCTGCTGCGCACCAAGCTCATCCAGCAGGCCGCCGTGCAGGTGCCCGTGAATGCCGCCTGGCTGGACCTCGAGAACCAGGTGCGGAACGGGAAGGTCGCATTCGACCAGGCCGTCCTCGCCGTGGATCCCACGCCCGTGGCCGATCCCGGCGACGCGACCCTCGAGGCCTTCTACAAGGCCGGCGGGGACCGCTTCCTGCAGGGCCCGCGGCGGACCCTCCAGTTCGTCGCCGTGGACCGGGCCGCCCTCGGCCAGGCCGTGCAGGTGCCGGACACGGCCGTGAAGGCCGCCTTCGACGCCCGCAAGAACGACTACCTGGAGCTGAAGGCCCGCCACATCCTCTTCAAGGCCGACACGGACGCTCAGGCCAAGGAGGCCACGGACAAGGCCCTGGCCCTGCGCGCGAAGCTCGTCAAGGGCGGGGACTTCGCCAAGGCCGCCGAGGAGCTGAGCGAGGACCCCAGCGCCAAGGGCAACAGCGGCGAGCTGGGCTGGTTCCACTTCGCGCAGATGCAGAAGCCCTTCTCCGAGGCCGCCGCCGCCTTGAAGGTGGGCGAAATCAGCCAGCCCGTCCGCACCGTCTACGGCATCCACCTCATCCTGCTGGAGGGCCGCAAGGAGAAGGCCTTTGACGAAGTGAAGGACGAGCTGCGCAAGACCCTCGAGGACGACCTGTTCGCCTCCCGCGCCCAGGAGCGCCTGGAGCAGATCCGCAAGCGCGCCAACGGGGGCGACCTCGCGGCCGCCGCCCGGAGCTTCGGCAGCCAGGCCCAGCTCAGCCAGCCCTTCGCCAACGAACCCGATGCCCAGAGCCCCGGCCTGCCCGAGCTCTCCCAGCTGGCCGGCGAGGCCTTCCGCCTGAAGGTGGGCGAGGTCTCCAAGCCCCAGCGGGCGGGTGATCGCTACTTCCTCTTCCGCGTGCAGGAGGAGCTGCCCGAGGGCGTGCCCCCCTTCAAGGAGGTCCGCGCCAAGGTGCTGGCCGCATGGAAGCTTGAGGAGGCCCGCAAGCAGGCCCTCACCAAGGCCCAGGAGGCCCTCAAGGGCGGCGACCTGAAGGCCCTGGGCGGGGTCCTCACCACCCAGGCCCCCGGCCCCATCAGCGCCCTCAAGGATCTGGCCGGCATCCCCGCCATCCGCAAGGCCCTCCTGGACACCCCCGTCGGCCAGATCACGCCCCTGGCCTGGACCGCCGACGGCAAGCTGTGGGCGGCGAAGATCGCCTCCCGCGAAGCCGCGCCGGCACTCACCTTCGAGACCCGCCGCACCCTCGTCCAGGACGTCCAGACCGGCGAGGCCCAGAAGCTGCTCTCCGCCGAGCTGCAGTTCCTCGACCAGCAGGGCCGCCAGCGGGCCGGCCTCCGCAGCTTCTGGGGCCAGTTCGACGGCATCTACCTCAACGCCGAGGCCCTCAAGGGACAGATGGATCGCTAGGATCCGCTTCAGGAACCCCCAGCCGACGCCGCCCCGGAGCCCCGGGGCGGCGTTGCGTCCAGGGCAGGAACCGCATCCAGGAGGGCGCGCAGGTGCGGATGGGAGGGATCGGACAGCAGCTGTCCGGTCTCGCCCTGGCACAGGACCTCTCCCCCGTGGAGCACGAGGGTCCGGTCGCACAGGGTCCGCATCGCCCGCAGGTCGTGAGTGGACAGGAGCAGGGCCGTGCCCGCCGCCTTCACCTCCAGCAGCAGGGCCAGCAGATGCCCCGCCAGGGTGGGATCCAGGGCCGAGAAGGGCTCGTCCAGCACCAGCAGGGAGGGCTCCAGCATGAGCGCCCGGGCCAGGCAGAGCCGCTGGGCCAGGCCGCCGGACCAGGCCATGGGCCGTTGCGCGAGGGCCGCTTCCGGGAACTTCACGCGCCCCGCCATCCGCGCCGCCGCCTCCCGGCGGGAGGCCGGGGTGCCCCGGCCCTGGATCGCCAACGGCTCCGCGAGGATCTCCCAGCCCGTGCGATGCGGGGGCAGGCTGGCCAGGGGCTCCTGGAACACGGCCTGCATCCTCGGACGTCGCGGCCGCCGCGCCCGCTCGGGGAGCCCCGACCAGGGTTCCCCCCCCAGCCTCACGGCCCCTTCGGTGGGTGCCATCAGGCCCAGCACCAGGTGCAGGAGGGTGGTCTTGCCCGCCCCGCTCGCCCCCGCCACGCCCCAGGCCTGGCCGGGCGCGATCCCGAAGGAGACGTTCCGGAGCGCCCAGGCCTCGCCCCGCCGGAGGCCCAGGGCCTCGACGGCGAGGAGGGGCTGGTTCAGCGGATCACCTCGAGGCCCCCGAGGTAGGGCCGCAGGGCCTCGGGCACGCCGATGCTGCCGTCCGACTGCTGGTAGTTCTCGAGGATGGCCACCCAGGTGCGGCCCACGGCGAGGCCGCTGCCGTTGAGGGTGTGCAGGAAGCCCGGCTTGCCGTCCTTCGGGCGGAAGCGGATGTTGGCGCGGCGGGCCTGGAAATCGCCGAACCAGCTGCAGGAGCTGATCTCGCGGTAGGTATCCTGCGAGGGAAGCCACACCTCCAGGTCGTAGGTCTTCTGGCTGCTGAAGCCCATGTCGCCCGTGCAGAGCAGCACGCGGCGGTAGGGCAGGCCCAGGGCCTCCAGGATGGCCTCGGCGTTCGCGGTGAGCCGCTCCAGCTCCGCCTCCGCCTGGTCCGGCGCGGCGAAGGCCACCAGCTCCACCTTGTGGAACTGGTGCTGGCGGATGATGCCCTTGGTGTCCTTGCCGTAGCTGCCCGCCTCGCTGCGGAAGCAGGGCGTGAAGGCGCAGTGCCGCAGGGGCAACGCTTCCGCCGGCAGGATCTCGTCGCGGTAGAGGTTCGTGACGGGGACTTCGGCGGTGGGGATGAGGTAGAGGGGCGCGCCGTCCCCGCGGGAGGTCTTGAAGAGGTCCTGCTCGAACTTCGGCAGCTGGCCCGTGCCGTACATGCTCTCGGCGTTCACCAGGTAGGGCGGGATCACCTCCTCGTAGCCCGCGGCGGATTGGCGATCGAGCATGAAGGCGATGAGGGCCCGCTCGAGCTTCGCGCCCAGGCCCTTCAGGACGGCGAAGCGGGCGCCGCTCAGCTTCGCCGCGCGGTCCAGGTCGAGGATGCCGAGTTTCGTCCCCAGCTCCACATGATCGAGCGGCTTCGCGATGGCCGGCACCTGCCCCCACCGCTTGACCTCCATGTTGGCGTGCTCATCCTTGCCGGTGGGCACGCTGGCATGCGGCAGGTTGGGGAGGCCCGCCAGGAAATCGCGGAAGGCGACCTCCGCCTCGCGCTCGGCCAGCTCCAGGGCCTTCAGCTGGTCGCCCATCTCCCGCTGCGCGGCGATGAGGGCGTCGGCGCTCTCCTTCGCCCGCTTGAGGCGGCCCACCTCCTCGCTCACGCGGTTGCGCTCGGCCTTCAGGGCCTCCGCCTCCTGGAGCACGGCGCGGCGCCGCTCGTCCAGCGCCCGATAGCCCGCCGTGTCCAGGGCGTAGCCCCGGTCCGCCAGGCGGGCCGCCACGGCGTCGAGGTCGTTGCGCAGGAGGTTGGCGTCGAGCATGGCGGCATCCTGGAAACATCCAGTCTACCGGGCTCCGGGCCTCAGGACTGGGACCACGCCCCGCCGGGCATGGGCTCGCCCGCCCAAGCCACCCCAAACGCCTCCCGCACCTCGGCGAGGCCGCCGCCGGCCCCCAGCACCAGGCCCAGCTTGGCGAGGGCGGCCCAGCGGGTGTGCAGGCCGCCGGAGAGGGCGCCGGCGTTCAGGAGCGCCTGGCCCATCTCGTAGGCGGAGAGGTCCACGCCGCCCGCCGGGCACTGGGAGGTGACCACGACAGGGAGGTTCCGGGCCCGGCAGTCCGCCAGCACGGCCCGCAGGTCCGCCCGGCCCATGGGCAGGTTGCCGGCGCCGAAGGCCTGGATGAGCACGGCCCGGGCGCCCTCCGGCACCGGGCTCCAGGCCATGCCCGGATGGGGCGTGAGGGTGTGCACCGCCAGGTCGAGGGCCCCGCCCAGGCCCGCGGGCACCTGGCGCAGGAACTGCCCCACCTCGGGGTGGAGCAGGATCTCCGCGCCGATCTCGGCGAGGGGCGGCAGGTTGGGGCTCTGGAAGGCCTCGAACTGGTGGACGCTCAGCTTGTCGGCGGCGACCCCCCGGATCCAGTGGGTGCCGAAGCAGATGCCGATCTCGGGGATGCCCCGGCAGGCCAGGTCCACGGCGTTGATCAGGTTGCCCCGCGCATCGCTGCGCACGAAGGCCAGGGGCCGCTGGCTGCCGGTGAGCACCACGGGCTTGCCCAGGTCCGCCAGCAGGAAACCCAGGCAGGAGGCGGTGAAGGCCATGGTGTCCGTGCCGTGGATGATGACGAAGCCGTCGAAGTCGCGCTCCGCCTTCCGTACGCGATCCGCCAGCGCCAGGATGTGCGCCGGCTCCATGCAGGCGGAGTCCTGGTTGAAGGGCACCTCCACCGCCAGCCGCGCCAGCTGGCCCAGCTCCGGCACCTGCTCCTGCAGATGGTCGAGGAAGCGCCCCGGGGCCAGGGACGCGGGTTCCCCGCTGGGCGCCATGCCCAGGGTGCCGCCGGTGTGGAGGAGGAGGATGCTGCGCGCCATGGGGCCCCCGGCTCCACCCTAGCGAAAATCCAGCCGCCACCCTAGGGGTGCACGCCTGTGACCACAGGCAGGCCCCCGGCGTGATTCACTGGGATGGGCCGAATCCATGCGCCGCATCCCCCGCTACCTCCGCGTCATCACCTCCCGCTACCTAGGCAGGCTGCTGAAGGGCCGTCTGGAGGGGAAGCAGCTGCAGGCGGCGGTGGAGGCCACCCTGGCCACCCTGCCCTTCCAGGAGAAGCTGCTGGTGCGGGAGGGGGCGCTCCGTTCGGAGTCCCTGAACCGCCAGCTGGCCTGGGCCATGGCCTTCGTGGCCGGAGCCGTCAATGCGGGCGGGTTCCTCGCCGTGGGTCACTACACCTCGCACATGACGGGCGTGGCCTCCACCATGGCGGACATGATGGCCCTCGGCGACATGGAGACGGCGCTGGCCGCGCTGGCCATGATGCTGAGCTTCATGGCCGGCGCCTTCCTCTGCACCACCCTCATCAGCCTCGGGCAGCGGCGCCGCATGCGCAGCCGGTATGCGCTGACGCTGGTGCTGGAGGCGGGCTTCCTGCTGCTCTTCGGGCTCATGGGGGCGCGCCTGGAGACGGAGATCCGCTTCACCCTGCCCACGACCGTGATGCTGCTGTGCTTCATCATGGGCATGCACAACGCCGTGACCTCCATCATCTCCGGCGCCGCCGTGCGGACGACGCACATGACCGGCACCGTGACCGACATCGGCATCGAGCTGAGCCGCCTGGCCTACGTCAACCGGCACCAGCGCCCCGGCCGCGAGCGCATCGTGGCCAACCGCCAGAAGCTGATCCTCCTCCTGCTGCTCCTGGTCTCCTTCATCGGCGGCGGCGTCACCGGGGCCCTGGCCTTCAAGCACGTGGGCTACAAGGCCACCATCCCGCTGGCCATCTTCCTCTGCTTCCTGGCTGCGCGGCCCCTTCTGCTGGAAGTCCGGCTCCTGCTGCACCGGATCCGGAGGCAGTGGGAATAGGGTCGGCCCCGCTCAGATCACGTCAAGGCCCACCAGACGCTCCACCCCTTCCACCTTCCGGGTGCGGGCCGCGCCCTGGCCGCCGACGATGAGCCGGCAGCCCGGGGGGAGCCGCTCCAGCAGGTCCATCAGCAGGCGGCGCGTGGTCTCGCCCGAACTCTGGATGGAGAGGCTCACGGCCACGCGGTCCACCTTCAGCGTCCGGGCCGCGTGGGCGATGCTGGCCACGGGCAGGTCCACACCCAGAAGCTCGACCCGCGTCCCGCTGGCCGCGTAGGCCAGGGCGGCCATGAGCAGGCCCAGCCGGTGCCGTTCCCCGGGCAGGGTGGCGAGGAGGACCGAGCCCCGGCCCGGGAGGGGGCGGAAGTCCAGCCGCCGCTCGCGGAGCAGATCCTCCAGCACCTCGGTGAGCAGGTGCTCCTGGTGGACGCCGATGCTGCCATCCGCCCAGGCCATGCCCACCCGGTCCAGCAGGGGCGCCACCAGGTCCTGGAGGAAGGCTTTCCAGCCCATCTGTTTCAGGGCCTCATCCAGATGGGCCCGAAGTGCCGGCGTATCCATGGCCACCACCGTCTGGAACACCGGGTCCACCGTGGCCCCGCCCTCCCTGAGCAGCAGGCTCCGCAGCTCCCCCTCGCTGGCGCGGGCCACGGCGGAGGGGCGGTGCCCCTGGGCCACGGCCTCGGCCAGGAGGCGCAGGCGGTTCAGATCCTGCTCGCGGTAGCGGCGGTGGCCGGAGGGGAGGCGCACCGGCACGGGGAAGCCGTACCGCCGTTCCCAGACGCGGATGACGTCCGCCGAGAGCCCGGTCCCGGCGCAGATGTCGCCGATGCTCAGCAGGTCAGGTTCCACCTTCCCCATGCCCTGCCTCCTCAAGAAAAGGTAGGCCAGGGGCAGAGAATTGTCTATTTATTTTTCTGGTCAGACTAGGCGATCACCGCCGCCTTGACCTCGTCGAAGCCCTGGTCGCAGGCGCAGCTCACCACCACCGCGCACTGGCCGGGCTGGCTGGGCGGCAGCTGAACCTCGCCCGCGAAGAGGCCTTCCGCATCGGTCCGGCCCGACAGGAGGCTGGTGGCCTTCTTCAGGCTGGACACCAGCTTGACGGAGACCTCCGCATCCGCCACGGGGCCCTGGCTGTGGCAGAGGCGGGCCTTCACCCGCAGACGGAAGGGGCTCCCGAAGACGGGCTTCAGGGCCTGGTCCAGCACCAGCTCCAGGGTGTCCACATCCCCCTCCTGCTGCAGGAATTCCAGGATGGCCTGGTCCAGGGGGCGATCGTTGAAGGCCTGCTGCTCCAGCAGGTCCGGAGGGGTGAGGTCGTACTTCCCGTTCTTGATGTCGCGGATGACCGCGCGGTGCTGCTCATCCATGCGGCCCTGGACCGCGCCCTCGGAGAGGGGGGGGCTGGCCAGCAGATCCTCGTAGGAGGAGCGATAGCTGTCCAGGATCTCGCCACCCACGTAGATCAGGGTCTCGATGCGCGGATTCGCCAGCCCCTTGTCCTCCGTCTGGACGTGAAAGATCCGGTTCCCGTGGCGGACGTCCGTGTTGTAGCCCGTGATCATGGGAGGAACCCGGTGCGGAGGGGGGTGGAGGGGCGCATCATGCGCTCAAGAATGCAATCTTCCCGCCAGATCCGGAATCACTTCCCAGGCGATCTCGCGAATGGCCTGGTCGCCCATGCGGGCCACGACGGCCTTCACCAGGGCGTCCACCAACACCGGATCTCCCAGGATCGCCTGCACCACAGCCTGGGCTTCCGCCGGGCCGGGGGTTCCGGCCAGGGCCTGCCCGGGCGCGGCAGGCGCCTGACCGCCCGCGGCAACCTCCAGGTGCGGCGGCACCTCCACGGCCTCGGAGGCCTCGGGCACATGGACGTGGGGCGTGATCAGGGCGGCCGCCGGGGCGGCCATCTCCCGTTCGAAGACGAGGGGGCCCAGGTCCGCACCGACTGGATGGACCTCCTCGAGCGGAGGCATCCCGGCCGGCAACCCCTCCAGGGGCGCGAGGTCCAGGTCCGCATCCAGCGGCTCCAGCTCCAGCTCCGCCAGCTCCGGCTCGGCCAGCTCCGGCTCGGCAGGTGCGGGCACCTCCATCGGCACCTCGGGCGTCAGATCCAGTTCCTCCAGACCCGACAGGGTCACCAGGGCATCGTCGGGGAAGGCGGGTTCGACTCCCGGGAGAAGCTCGGAGCCCCCTCCGGCCGCGGCGGCGGGTGCCACGCCCAGGTCCTGCAGGCTCTCCAGATCGAGTTCCTCCAGTTCCAGGTGGACCTCGGGCAGCGGTTCCGGAATGGCCGGGGCCTCCGGTGCGGCGGGCACCAGGGCCGCCTCCTCGGGCCACAGGTCCTCGGAGGTGAGCACCAGGAGATCGTCCTCGGGCTCCGGCTCGGAGGGGAGCGCCGGCACAGGTTCGGGAACAGGCTCGGGACGGTATTCGGGCAGGGCCGCATTGGCCCGCTGCACCAGGTCTGCGGCCGGCGTGGCAGGGACGGTGCTGAAGGGCGAGGGGGAGGCGGGGGGCACCACGGGGGTGGCGAGGAGGGCCTTCACCCGGTCACCCAGCTCCCGCAGCTCGATGGGCTTCTTCAGGAAGCCCTGCACGGGCGCCTTCGCCAGCTTCGAGGGATCCACGGGATCGAGCACGCCCGCCATCAGGGCGATGGGCATGGAGGCGGTGGCTTCGTTGGCGCGGAGGCGGGAGAGCAGCGTCCATCCGTCCATCCCGGGCATGGCGGTGTCCACCAGGGCCACGTCGAAACGCTCGCCCCTCCCGATCCGGTCAAGGGCCTCCGCGGCGGAATCGACGCACACCAGTTCCACGTCCGTGGGAGCGAGCAGGGACTCGGCAATCCGGTGGATGCTGGGATTGTCGTCCACGAGGAGGAGACGCGGCATCGGATACCTCGGGAAGCCAGGAAGGAAAAAGAAGGCTGGGCACAACGCTACCAGAAATCAGGACTTCGATCGCAACGGAATGGATCCGCCTCAGGGCCTCAGCAGCTTCTTCAGGGTGTGGATGCGCTCCACCTCCACCAGGCGCACCAGGACGATGCGGGTCCCCACCCACACCCAGGCCACGCCCTGCCCTTCGCGCAGCGCCACCTCGGGGCCCGCGGGGAGCCAGCCCTTCACGGAGGCCCGCAGCTCCAGCCCCGTGCGCCACTCCGAGCGGAAGTAGTCCGTCACCGCCTGGCGCTGGCGCTCCGGCGCCAGGCCGGTGTTCCCCCACCGGCGATCCCAGGCATCAAAGGCGCCGCCGGGCGCCCAGGCCCAGGCCGCGTCGTAGGCCGGCCAGGCGGGCGCCTCCGCGGGAATGGGGGTCCAGTCGAGGCTGCCTGGCGGGGTGGCCCGCCGTCCCATGCCGCCGGCGGCCAGGGGTTCGGTGAGGGCCATGGCCAGGGGCGGATGGGCCACCAGCAGGCCCGGCCCGGCCGCGACGCGATGCCAGCGGCCCTTCTCCAGGTTCCAGTCCGTCCATCCCTGGGAGCCCGAGACCCACAACCGGTCGGAGTTCGGGAACCAGAGGCGGTCCCCGACGTGCCAGGGCACAACCGCCTTGGCCCCGGGAAGATCGCGCCCATCGTCCGAGAGCCCCTCGGGCTTCACGGGCCAGTTTCGGGGCGGCGGGGGCAGGCCCACCTCGTCCCAGGCGGCCAGAGTGGTCTCGCCGAGGTCGCTGTCGAGGGGCAGGGTCGTGAGCAGCAGGCGGGCTTCGGCTTTGGGTTCCGCGGGCTCGAAGAACCCGAAGATCGCGGCGCGGCCATCCCAGCTGAAGCGGCTCCAGGGCCCCGACTGGGCGGACCAGAGCACCCGGCCCTCGGGCACCTCCAGCAGGCGCGTCTCGAAGCGGTCCGGCCCCATCTGCAGTGTCACCAGCAGCCGGGTACCCTTCGCCGGATCGAGCCGCGCCGAGCAGAGGGGCGCGTCGAAGCGGTAGTGCCGCCACTCCAGGCCCCGCCATAGCACGACTTCGCTGAGGCCCCTGGGTCCGTTCAGGGCCAGGCCCTGGTCGGCCAGGTAGGGCGAGGCGGGCTCCCAGGGCGTGCCGAAGCCGCCGCCGAAGGGCCAGGGCTCGGCCTGGTCCGGATCCACCGTGCCCAGGAACCGCGGGGACCAGCCATCCTCCAGCTGGAAATCCGTGACCGGGTCGTAGGCGCCGAGGCTCATCACCACCGGGGCCTCGGCCGCGGTCACGCCGCCGGAAGTGACGGGACGCGGCGCCTGCACCACCGCGAAGAGCAGCAGCATGGCGGCGATGAAGAGGGTGGCGATGATGTATTTTTGGGGGATCACGGGGCGCGCCGGGTCGTTCCACCATCATGCCCACATCCGCCCCGGCTGTTCATTCCGAGGAGTGCCCGCCATGACGTCCCCTTCCCCGCTGGAGACGGAACTGAAGCTGCGGATCCCCGCCACGGCACCCTACCGCCCGCTGCTGACGGCCCTGGGCTTCCGCGAGGCGGTCCCCGCCCAGGCCGAATCCAGCGTCCTCTGGGATCGGCGCGGCGAGCTGCGGGCCGCCGGATCGGCCCTCCGCCTCCGGCGCTACGCGGGCCAGACGCGGCTCACCTGGAAGGGGCCCAAGGTCCCGGACGCGCTGCTGAAGATCCGCCCGGAGCTCGAGACCGGCGTGGAGGACGGCCACGCGCTGGAGGGCATCCTCCGTGCCCTGGGCTTCGAGCCCGTGATGGTCCTGGAGAAGGTGCGGGCCGTGTGGTCCCGTGAGGAGCTGGTGGCCTGTCTCGACGAGACCCCCTTCGGCTGCTACCTGGAGCTGGAGGGCGATCCCCAGGCCATCCGGAGCGCCATGGAGGGCCTGGGGCTGGCGCCGGACCGGGCCGAGCCCCGGAGCTATCCGGAGCTCTACCAGGCCCAGGGGCTCGGGGCTATTCCGCCTCGCTGAAGACCAGGTCCCGTTCCTTCCCGCCGGGCCAGGTGAGGACCAGGGTGCGGTTCAGCACGGAGGGCTCGACCCGCCCCGTGGCGGCCTTCAGGGCCTTCGCCGGTGGCGTGGTGCGGACGGTGTGGACCCCCACGGAGAGACCCGCCGCCGCGGCCAGGGGCAGGACGCGCCCACGGGCGAGACCCCGCGCCTCGGCGAGCGCCATCGGCGCACTGGGATCCTCCGGGAAGACCGCCGTGAGGAAGAAGGCGTCCTCGCCCTGGGCGCTGAGCTGCACCCGCCACAGGCCCGGCTCGGGATCCGGCACAGAGACGGTGCTGGCCGCGGCGCCGGGAAAGGCCTCATCGCCGGCCTCGTCCACCGCGAAGCGATCCCCTCGGAGCCAGCCACGCCGCCCGCCCAGGGGGCGGGAGAAGGCCCGGAGCCGACCCGAGGGCGAGATGAGGAGCGTCCGGCGGGGCACCTGGGCGGTCTCCAGCAGCACCCGCAGGAGGGGCTGCCCGGCCTCCACCGGGAAGGTGATCTCCGCCATGCCGCCCTCGGTGCGGCCGCCCCGGTAGAGGCGATCCAGGAGGAGCGAGGGTTCGGGCGACGGGACCGCGATCCCGGCCTGGGCCGGTGCGGCCGCGGGAACCGGCTGGGCGAGGCTGGCCTGGAGGGTGGGCCAGGCATTGCCCCCCTGCTTGACCTCGGCGTGGTTCCAGCTGCGGGTGAAGAGGCGCGCCCGCTGGTAGGGGAGGTCGGTGGCATCCAGGGGCACCACGCCATCGCTGGTGCGGCCGATGGCGATCCCCCCGTACCAGTACGAGCTGAACCAGGGGCCGGCCTTGGTGCCGCCGGCGGTATAGGCGGGCACGGTCCGGGAGGCGGCGAGGGCGTCGGTCTGCGCCCGGAAGGCGGCCATGTAGCCCGTCTGCAGCACGCGGTTGCCGTCGTTGCGGGACCCGAGCAGATCCGCCAGCCAGCCGGCCCACCAGCTCCAGGCCAGGTCCGCCAGGGGCGTGCCCCGGTGCGGCGTGCCCAGGGTGATGAGGCGCTCCACCTTCGAGGCGGCTCCGTCGTAGACCAGCGCCGTCTGGCCATCCACGCCGCCCTTGCTGTGGCAGACCAGCACCACCCCGGCCCCGGCGAAGTGCGCCTTCACCTGGTCCACGCCCGCCGCCACCAGCGCGCCGTTGTCCCACATGGTCCGGTCGGGGTACACATCCAGGAAGGCCGTGCGGTAGCCCGCAGCCGTGGCCTTGGCCTCCATGTCGTTGCTGCCGCTCCAGGTGGACGCATCGCTGTTCCAGCCGTGGACGAAGAGGAGGACGGGCCGGGCGCCGGATCCGGCCGGAACCGTGCCGTAGCGCAGGCTGCCCGGGGTCCCGGCCGTCAGGGCGAAGGACAGGCAGAGCACGGCCAGGAGCGAACGCAGTCGCATGGGCACCTCGCGGAGAAGCGGTCTCGGGGAATCAGCCCTGAAGCATCCGAGGTCCCGGTCCGCGGCGCAAGGGGCGCGTCGGTTAATTGATGTTAAGAGTACCCAACACCCCTCCCGCTCCTCCGCCCGAAGGAGGCTCCGTGAAGCCGACCCGCCGCCTGATCCCGATCCTCGTCCTGCTCACCTCCTGCTTCGCCTGCGGCCGCAAGGGCCCGGAGGACCGGGTGCGTGCCGCCTTCGGGGCGTGCTGCACCGCTGTGGAGGCCGGGGACGCCGCCCGCGCCGTGGCACCCCTCGATGACGACTTCCGGGGACCGGAGGGGATGGACCGCGCCACCGCCCGCCTCTTCCTGATGGGCCTGCTCCGCCGCCAGCGGGTGGGGATCACCGTCCTCAGGAACCAGGTCCGCCGCGACGGCCCCGACATCGTCCAGGAGGTGGATCTGGTGCTCACGGACAGGGGCAGCGGACTGCTGCCCGAAGACGCCTCCCGCCGCAGCTTCGTCCTGCGGTGGCGGGAGCGCGGCGGCGACTGGAAACTGGCGGAGCTCCATCCGCCGGAGGGGCCCTGACGCCCCACCGACCCCGCCCTGCCGCCCGTCAGCTCCCCAGGTAGTCCATGAACTCCGAATGCTGCTCCATGGGCAGGCGCCCTGCCCGCAGCTCCTCCTCGGCCATCTGGCGGCAGCGGGGCACGGCGCACAGTGCGCGGCCCGTGATCCCGTGCATGCGGGCGCTGCGGAGGATCTGCATCACCGCGTCGAACCGGCCGAGCCGGTAGAGGGTCACCAGCAGCATGGCGTGGGTCCGGGCGTTGGCCGGATCCAGCTCCAGGGCCTGTGTGAGCTGGAGGCGGGTGGTCTCCAGCACGTCCCTCCGCACCTCCGAGGCGGCCTTCTGGGCGGCGGCGGCGGCGGAGAGGGACGACCCGGTGCCGCGCTCCGGAGGCTGGGGCATCGGCGTGGTATCGGGGATGGGGACGACGGAGGACCTGGGCCCGGAAGCGGACTTGGATCCGGAGGCGAGCTTGGGTCCGGAAGCGGACTTGGGTCCGGAGGCGAGCTTGGGGGGCAGGCCCGGAGGGACCATGGACATCCCCCTGGGCGGGGTGGGGAGGGCGGGCCTCGACTCCGCCGGGCGTCCAATCTCCCGCTTGAGCTTGATCGCCACCGGTGGACGCTCCCGATCCCATCGCCAGCTGGGGTCGCGCGCGCCCCGCAGCGCCTCCGCCAGCTCCTCCGCGGTCTGGAAGCGGTGCCCCGGATCCTTGGCCAGGGCATGGTTGAGGATGCCCTGGATGTCCCGGCTGATGCCCTGGAACGCCGTGGGCGGCAGCGGGGCGGGTGTCTCGTGGAGAAGGCGGTAGATCACGGAACCCGGACTGGGCCCGTCGAAGGGAGGGACGCCCGCCAGGGCCTCGTAGAGGATCACGCCCACCGCGAAGAGGTCGCTGCGGGCATCGGGACGGCCGCTCTGGAGATACTCCGGCGCCATGTAGTTCACCGTGCCGAAGACCGTGCCCTCATCCGTGGTGTCGGTGTTGAACACCTTGGCCACGCCGAAATCGAGGATCTTGGCCTGCAGGTGCTGGCCATCCCACACCACGCGGATGTTGGAGGGCTTGATGTCCCGGTGGAGCACCTGATGCCGGTGCGCCACCGCCAGCCCGTCGCAGACCTGGGCCAGCACATCCAGGGTGTCCCTGGGCGAAAGCGTGCCCGTGTGCAGGAGCGTGCCCATGTCCTCGCCCTTCACCAGCTCCATGGCCAGGTAGAGGACCCCCTGCTCCTCGCCCATCTCGTGGACCGTGACGATGTTCGGATGGTTGAGCAGGCCCGCCGCCCGGGCCTCCATCGCGAAGCGTTCCCGGGCCTCCGGCGCAAGACTGGCGGAAGCCTGGATCACCTTGATGGCCACCTCGCGCCCGATGATCGGATCCCGGCCCACGTACACATCGCCCATGCTGCCCTGGGCCAGGAGCCGGACGATCTCGAACTTGCCAAGGCGCGTCAGCACGGAGGGGGTCTCAAGAGGGAAGCCTGAGGGGCATGGTGGCATGATGATCGGCCCTGCCCCTGGGGGCGTCCAGGACTATTGCGAGCCGACCGGGTCTCAACCGCCGAAACCGCGGAGCCACGCCTCGTCCCGCACGGGAATGCCCAGGGCCTCCGCCTTCGCCAGCTTGGAACCCGCCTTCTCCCCCGCCACCAGCACCGTCGTCTTGGCGGACACGCTGCCCGTGACCTTGGCGCCGAGCCCCTTCAGCAGCGCCTCGGCCTCCTCCCGCGAGAGGGTCGGCAGCGTGCCCGTCACCACGGCCACCTGGCCGGAGAGAGGCAACCCGCCTCGATCCCTGGGGGCGGGCGGCTCGGGGACGATGCCCAGGCCTGCGAGGTGCCCGGGCAGGTCAGGATGCAGGGCGGCGAAGGCGCGCACCGCGGAGGCGACCTTGGGGCCCACCTCCTCTACCGCCTGGAGCCGGACCTCCTCTGCGGCCCACAGCGAGGCCAGGGATGGGAAGGCCTCCGCCAGGAGCTCCGCCGTGCGCGCCCCCACCATGGGGATGCCCAGGGCGTGGATCCAGCGGGACAGCGGCTTCCGCCGGGCCGCATCGAGAGCGGCCAGCAGATTCTGGGCGGATTTCTCCGCCATGCGCTCCAGGCCCGAGAGGTAGGCCAGCCCCAGCAGCGGCTCCTGGAGGAGGGTGAACAGGTCCCAGGGCTGGGCGAAGCGACCCGAGGCCACGAGCTGCTCCACCAGCGCCTCGCCCAGGCCCTCGATGTCCAGCGCGGCGCGCCCGCCGAAGTGCAGCACCCGGGCCGTGAGCTTGGCCGGACACTCGGGATTGAGGCAGCGGATGGCCACCTCCTCCTCGTCGGCCTTGCCCACCTCGCCACCGCATTCGGGGCAGGCCGAGGGGATCTCCGGCGCCGGCAGGTCGCGGACCTCCTCGCCGGGCACCAGGGCCACCACCTTGGGGATGACCTCCCCGCCCTTCTCGATGAAGACGCGGTGCCCCACGCGGAGGCCCAGGCGGGCCAGCTCGTCGGCGTTGTGGAGCGTCGCGCGGCGCACCGTGGAACCCGCCACCTCCACGGCCTCCAGCTCCGCCACGGGCGTGAGCTTGCCCGTGCGCCCCACCTGCCAGGTGATGCCCAGCACGGTCGTCGTGGCCTGCAGGGCCGGGTACTTGAAGGCGATGGCCCAGCGGGGCACGCGGTCGGTCTCGCCGAGGCGTTCCTGGAGGGCGAAGTCGACCACCTTGATCACCACGCCATCGGTGTCGAAGGGGAGCTTCAAACGGGCCTCGGCCTGAGCCTCGATGAAACGAATCATGTCGTCCATCGTTCCAAAATCCCGGGCCGGCATCCGCCGGAAGCCCCATTCCTCAATTTGGGCCATGGCGGCGGCCTGCCCGTTCTCAAGGGGGGCCGGCCAGGAGTCATCCCAGAAGGCCTGCCAAGGAAGGAAGGAGAGTCGCCGCTCCCAGACCTCATTGCTGTCCAACAGCTTGAGGGTGCCGCTGGCGGCATTACGCGGGTTGGCGAAGCGCTGTTCACCCCTGGCATCTCGCGCGTGGTTGAGTTCCTCCCACCGCTTGCGGGACAGGAAGACCTCCCCGCGCACCGTCAGGGTTTTCGGCACGGTGTCGCCCCTCAACACCTTCGGAATGCCATCGATGGTCCGGGCATTCTCCGTCACCAGCTCCCCGGTCTCGCCGTCACCCCGCGTCACGGCTTCCACCAGCTTCCGGTTCTCATAACGGAGCGACAGCGAGAGGCCGTCCACCTTCAGCTCCGCGGCATACCAGGGCTTGGCGTCAGGGGCCAACTTCCGCCACTTCGCCTCCCAGGCCCTCAGCTCCGCCTCGGAGTAGGCGTTGTCGAGGCTGAGCATGGGACGGACGTGCCTGCGCTTCTCGAAGGCCTCCACGGGCGGGGCGCCCACGCGGAGGGTGGGGCTGTTGGGATCGGCCAACTCCGGGTGGGCGGCCTCCAGGTCGCGCAGTTCCCGCTCCAGGGCGTCGTACTGGGCGTCCGAGAGCACCGGCTGATCCAGGACGTAGTAGCGGTACCGGTGCATCCGCACCTGCTCGGCCAGTTCGCGCATCCGGTCCCGGAGATCCATCATTTCACCTTAGAACGATGCAGCACGCCCATCACCAGCCCCAGGGCCAGGAAGAAGCTGAGGGTGCTGCTGCCCCCCGCGCTGAAGAAGGGCAGCACCATGCCCTTGTTGGGCAGCGCCCCGGCCACCATGCCCACGTTCACCATGAGGTGCATGGCGAAGATGGCGGCTGCGCCGGCGCAGAAGTAGGCCTCGGCCGAAGTGCGCGCCCGGGAGGCCGCCTCGAGGAGGCGAGTGAGGAACAGGCCGAAGAGGCCCAGGACGAACACCACGCCCAGGAAGCCCCGCTCTTCCGCCCAGACGCTGAAGGCGAAGTCCGTCGTCTTCACGGGCAGGAAGTTGAGCTGGGTCTGGGAGCCGCTGGTGAAGCCCTTGCCGAAGAGTCCGCCGGAGCCGATGGCGATGCGGCTCTGGTTCACCTGGTAGCCCTTGCCCTGGAGATCGGCCGAAGGGTCCAGGAAGATCATCACCCGCTGTTTCTGGTAGGGCTTCAGGACGTGCTTCCAGCCGAGCACGCCGCCGACGGACACCGCCACGACCAGCAGCAGCACCCAGCGCCACTTCAGGCCCTTCATCAGGGGGATGAGCAGCAGGATGGGCAGGAAGCTGAGGGCCATGCCCAGGTCCGGCTGCTTGAGCACCAGCAGCATCGGGAAGGCCACCAGCCCCGCGCTGCCCAGGAGTTCCCAGCGCCCCACGGATTCCGGCGCCCGGGTGCCCAGCCGGTACGAGACGTAGAGGAGGGTGATCCACTTCATCAGTTCCGAGGGCTGGAAGGTCTGGCCCGCGATGACGAACCAGCGGGTGGCGCCGCCGATCTTCCTCCCCACCACCAGGACGGCGGCCAGGGCCACGAGCCCCAGCAGGTAGGCGGGGAAGCTGATGCGGAGGATGCGCCGGGGATCCACGGTGGAGAGCAGGACCATGAGCGTGAGGCCGAGGAGGTTCCACACGCCCTGCTTGAGCCAGATGCCCGCCTGGGGCGTGTTCCGCCCTGCGGAGTAGAGGGTGAGCGTGCCCAGGGCCATGAGGGCCAGCAGCACCCAGAGGAGGCGCGGATCGAGGGTGCGGAGGCGGTTCTTCACGGGGCCTCCGGGGGCTGCTCGGGGCTGAAGGGATCCACCAGCCGGCCGCGCGGCGGCGGGATGGGGTTCTTCAGCCGGTCCACGAACCAGTACTTCACGACCTTGGCCGCGATCGGGGCGGCGGCGGTGGACCCGAAGCCCGCGTTCTCCACCACCACGGCGAAGGCGATCTGGGGGTGTCCGCTCGGGGCGTAGCCCGCGAACAGGGCGTGGTCCTTCAGGTGCTTGGCCTGGCGGGCGTAGTGGGACTTGTCCACGAAGGTGGCCACCTGGGCGGTGCCGGTCTTGCCCGAGAACGGGATCTCCTTGGCGATCTCGACCACGAAGGGGTTGGCGGCAGCCGTCCCGCTCCGGACCACCTCGGAAAGCCCCTCGTCCAGCACGGACCAGAGGTGGGGATCCAGGCCCGTATCCCTGCCGGGGGGGATCGGTGCCGGCTCCAGGGCGTTGGTCTGGTCGTCCCGGAGGCCCATGAACAGGTGCGGCGTCAGCAGGCGGCCCTTCGTGGCCAGCAGGGCGTAGAACCGGGCCAGGGCCAGCGGGGTCACCCCCACGGCGCCCTGGCCGATGCCCACGCTGATGGTCTCCCCGGCGTACCACTTGGGGTCCCGCGGCACGGCCTTCCGCTTCCATTCCCGGCTGGGGATGCGCGGGGCCTTCTCCCGGGGCAGGTCGATGCCGGTGGGCACGGTGAGCCCGTACTTCTCCGCGGTGGCGTAGATGTCGTCGATGTCGAGGCGCGAGGCCACCTCGTAGAAGTACACGTCGCAGCTCTGGGCGATGGCCTGCACCAGGTTGAGCGCCCCGTGGCCCGTGGGCTTGTCGCAGCGGAAGTCGCGGCCGTAGAAGTTCTTCTTGCCCGAGCAGTAGATCACCGTCTGGGGCGTGATGACGCCCTTCTCCAGGCCCGCCAGGGCCACCAGCAGCTTGAAGGTGGAACCCGGGGCGTAGATGCCCTGGGTGGCCCGGTTGATCATGGGCCGCGCGGGATTGCGCAGGTAGCGGTCCACCATCTCCTGGCTCAGGCGGTTCAGGAAGAGGTTGGGATCGTACGAGGGGCTGGAGTACATCGCCAGCACCCCGCCGTCACGGAGATCCAGCACCACGGCCGCGCCGGCCTCCTCGCCGAAGGCGTCCTGGAGCACCTTCTGGAGCCCGGCATCGAGGGTGAGGAACACCGTGTGGCCCGGTACCGCATCCACCTGCCCGAAGCTGGCCACCTCCTGGCCCAGCTGGTCCACGAGGATGCGCTTCTGGCCGTCCACGCCCTTCAGCCGGTCGTTGCCGCTGGCCTCGTAGCCGTCCTTGCCGATGGTCTCGCCCAGGTGGTAGCGGCCGGGCCTGGCCTTCATCAGATCGTCGTCCACCTCCCCGACGTAGCCCAGGACGTGGCCGGCCAGTTCGTCGCCCAGGTACACCCGGCGGGGCGCCACTTCCATGCTGAGGAAGGGGAACCTCGCCCGCACACGCTCGGCCACGGCGATGTCGGCCTCGTCCATGTTCTCCTTGAGCACCAGGGGGCTGCCCTTCCCCGCGGCGCGGTACGCCTGGATCTTCCGGGCCAGGGCCGCGGGATCCATCTGGAGCGCCTGGGCCAGCGCCTCCACCACATCGGCCTTGGTCGGGAGATCCTCCCGCTGGATGACCAGGTGCAGGGCCCGGCGGTTGTCCACCAGCCGGTAGCCGTTCCGGTCCAGGATGAGCCCCCGCGGCGCCGGGATGGGCCGCACCTTCACGGCCTGCTGCAGGGCCAGCTGCTTGAACTCCCCGTGCCGCACGATCTGCAGCCAGGCATAGATGGAACCCAGCACGAGCACCAGACCCCACGCCAGGGCGCGGAAGACGCCCAGCCGACGTTGGAGCAGGACGCGCTGCCGGGGATCCATCTCAGGGCCTTCGGCCGGCGGCGCCATCCCCGTAGAGGAGGCGCCAGAGCGCCCACCCCCAGAGCGGGAGGCTCAGCAGGGCCCAGGCCCAGCCGGTGCCCCAGGGGTGCGGTCCTGCCGCCAGGCGGACGGCCCCGTGCATGAGCAGGGCATGCAGGAGCAGCAGGACCGCCAACCGCGCCAGCCAGCCCTTCAGCTGCTCCAGGGGCCAGCGGCCGGCCATCCAGGCCACCAGGAGGGCCACCGTCATGTCCGCCCAGGGCGTGCCGCCCAGATGGGGGTAGAGCCGGGCCGCCCCCTCCAGGGCCCAGCCTCCCGCCGCGGCCCAGAGCGCGGTCCGGAGCGGGGCGCCGGCCCTGGGCGCCAGCGCCAGCACGAGCATCACGTGGAAGACCGCCTGGAGACGCGGGAAGGGGGCGCAGAGGAAGACCAGGCCCAGGGCCATGGCCGCGAGCAGGTCCTGGCGCGAGGACTGGGGTACGGGCCGGCTCATGGTGTCCCCCGCTTACGCGCCGCGGGCTTCTGTTCGGGCGCCACGAAGGGCTCCTGCACCTCCATCGGCGGCTGGGGCGGGAGGAGGAGCACGAGCCGGACCCGGTCCAGGGGCGCCGCGAGCTGCACTGTCACACGGAGTTCCAGATCGCCCTTGACCACCTCGCTCACATAGCCCACCAGCAGGCCCCGCGGGAACACCCGATCCAGCCCCGAGGTGAACACGGCCTCGCCCACCTGCACCACCTCCTGGTTGCTGAGGTAGCGGATGGCGGCCCGGCCCGAGCCCAGCCCCTGCAGCACGCCGGTGGCCCGGCTGCGGGCCAGCATCACGGCCAGGGAGGCGTTGGGCGCGTCCGCGGGCAGGACCTTCGACTGGGTGGGCCCCACGGACCAGATCCGGCCCACCACGCCCTCCGGCACGATCACGCCCTGGTCGGGCACCAGGCCGTGGTCCCGCCCCTCGTCGAGGATCAGGCCACCGAAGGCTTCCGGCCGCGTGCTGAAGATCACCCGCGCGCCCTCCAGGGGCAGGGGGATCTGCTTGCGGAGCCCCAGCAACCGCACGGCCTCGTCCGCCTCCGACACCCTGGGCGCCGCCTGGGCGGCGGCCACCTCCAGGCCCGCCACCTGGGCGCGGAGGCGGGCGTTCTCGGCCTGGATCTCCGCATAGGAACGGCCCTGCTCGCGGCGCCGCGCCCGCCAGTCCTCCCAGCGGGAGGCCATCCTGCCTGCGGGCCGGGCCAGGAGGCCCGCCGCCCGCGTCCACACCTGGCCCGGATGGGGACCCATCAGGACCCACACGCCGTGGCCCAGCCACAGGAGGATCAGGACGTAGCGCCGCCGTCCCGCAGGGTTCCATCCCCAGTTGGAGGCGCGGGGATGCATCTCGGGCGGCTAGTCGAGGATCTGGATGCGGCGCAGGAGGGGGATGTTCTCCAGCAGAAGTGCCGTGCCCCGCACCACCGCGGTCTGGGGATCCTCCGCCCGGAACACGGGAAGGTGGGTCTCCTTCCGGAGCCGCTCGTCCAGACCCTGGATGAGTGAGCCGCCGCCGGTGAGGCAGATGCCGCGGTCGATGAGGTCCGCCGCCAGCTGGGGCGGGGTCTCGTTGAGGGCCTTGCGGACCAGGTCGATGACCGCGTTGATGGGCTCCGCCAGGGCCTCGCGGATCTCCGCATCATTCAGCGTGAGGGTCTTCGGCAGGCCCTCGAACTGGTCCCGGCCGCTGACCTCCATGGTCCGCGAGAACTCGGAGGGGAACGCCGATCCCAGCGTCCACTTCACTTCCTCCGACGAGGACTCGGAGATGAGCACGTTGTACTTCTCGCGGATGTATTTGATGATGGCCTCGTCCATCTCGTCGCCGGCGATGAGGATCGAATCCGAGAACACCTTCCCGTTGTAGCTGATCACCGCCACGTCGGTGGTGCCGCCGCCGATGTCCACGATCATGCAGCCGCGCTTCTCGTTGATGGCCAGGCCCGCCCCGATGGCGGCGACCATGGTCTGGTCCACCAGGAACACCTCGCCGGCCTTGGCGTCGTAGCAGCATTGCCGCACGGCCCGGCGGGCCACCTGGTGGGCCCTGGGCGGCACGCTCACCACGATGCGGGTGCGGGCGATGCCGCGGTTCGGACGGGCCTTGGCGATGAACTGGGCCAGCATCTTCTCCGCGGCGTCCACCTCGAAGATCATGCCGTCCTTCATGGGCCGGATGGTGCGGACGCCCTGGGGGGCGCGGCCCAGCAGCTGCTTGGCCTCGTCGCCCACCGCCTCCACCTCGTGGGTGGTGGTGTTGACCGCGACGATGGAGGGCTCGTAGATCACGATCCGGCCCGCCTGCTTGGTGTGGACCAGGGTCGAGGCCGTGCCGAGATCGATGGCGAGGTCCGCATTGAAGAGGTTGGACCAGAACTGGCTGGAAAAAACACTGGCCACGGTGTGCTCCCGGAGAACCTCCTAGGGTGCCACGAACGGGCCCCCGGAACCATCCAACCGGCCAGAACCGATTCCCTGCCGCCAGCGGCCTCGTCTCCGGAAGCTCCTCGGTCTCCGCGCTGGGGCAATCCCCTGTGCTCGCCGCGACCCACAGGGAGGGAATCAGGCCGGAGCGGGCCCGGTCCCCCGAATCCGCAGGCGCGTGTCCGCGGCGGGGCTACTTCGCCGCCTCCAGCAGCTCCGGCACCAGCAGGTTCCCGTCCAGCCGCTGGGGCAGCTCCTTGTGGTAGCCGCGGACCTCCCGACCATGTGGGTCGCAAAGCAGGCTGCTGGGCAGCCTGCGGAGCGGGGCCCCACAGGGAGGGAATCAGGCCGGAGCGGGCCCGGTCCTCCGAATCCGCAGGCGCGTGGCCGCGGCGGGGCTACTTCGCCGCCTCCAGCAGCTCCTGCACCAGCAGGTTCCCGTCCAGCCGCTGGGGCAGCTCCTTGTGGTAGCCGCGGACCCAGCGCCCCCCGTTCACCTTCACGAAGGGGATGGCCCGCTTGCCTGTCTCCCGCTCCAGGGTCTCGGCGGCGCCGGGGACACGCTCAATGTCCACCTTCCGGTAGGCGACCCCGTGCCCGTCCAGCCAGGCCTCCAGCCGCCGGCAGTCTGGGCACCAGGCTGCGCTGTAGACCTCCAGATCCAGGGTGGCCAGATCGTCGATTCGGCTCATTCGATTCCTCCCGGACCTGTCATTCTGGACGCTTCTGTCATCCGTGGGAGAAATCATGCGCAAGTCCATTCTCATTGCCGGCTTCGCGGGCCTCGCCTTGGCCCTGGGTTGCGGAAAGGCCGCCGACAAGGACGCCAGCCGCGTCATTGCCAGCGCCGGCAGCGACAAGATCACCGAATCCGATTTCAAGGGCATCGTCCAAAGCCTGGCGCCCGACGCCGCCAAGGCCGCTGCCTTCCTGACCGATCCCGCCGCCCGGGAAGCCCGCGCCCAGCTGGCCGACCAGCTGGCCATGCAGAAGGCCATCCTGGCCTACGCGAAGCTGCAGGGGCTGGACAAGGACCCCGCCGTCCAGCGGCAGATCGAGGGCGCCGAGGCCCAGGCCTACTTCCAGTCGCTGCTCCAGAAGCGCCTGGCCGGTGCCGAGCCCACCGAGGCCCAGCTCAAGACCCTCTACGATGAGCGCATCGCCGCCATGAAGGCCCAGGGCCAGGCCGCCGCCGCCCCCCCCTTCGAGCAGGTGAAGGGCCAGCTCCCCGGCCTCTGGCGCCAGCAGCGCCAGCAGGAGGCCGCCCAGGAACTCCAGAAGGAGATCCGCGCGCGCGTCCCCGTCACCCTGGCCGACGACTACAAGCCCGTGGCCGCGCCGGTCCAGTAGCCATCCGGGCGCATTCCCTCCGACAGGGCCCCCGTCCGGGGGCCCTGTCGTATCCCGGGCGCCCCCCCGAACGACCTCCGCAGATGCGTGCTCCGGCCTCCGGAACGCCGCCCAGGACGGCCTCCACGGATCGGGCGCACCGCAGGGGCGCCCTCCCGATCACCTTCGGCTCTCGGCAGCGGAGCCTCGATTTCGATCCCGTCTCTCCAGAATCAAAGACCCCCTGGCGGGGGTCGTTGATTCTGGTGCCTGGAGACGGAATCTCCTCCTCCGGCGCTCCCGCGCCTCCCCCGGACCGCACGCCGTCCAGGGCCGCCTTCGGCCTCCTCACGCTGCGCGTGCTCCGGCCTCCGGAACGCCGCCCAGGACGGCTGTGATTTCGATCCCGTCTCTCCAGAATCAAAGACCCCCTGGCGGGGGTCGTTGATTCTGGTGCCTGGAGACGGAATCGAACCGCCGACACATGGATTTTCAGTCCATTGCTCTACCAACTGAGCTACCCAGGCGGGAAGGGCCAGCATACCAGGGAGGGACACATTTTCAAGTGCCGAAGGCTGCCGTACTGGTGCATCCTCAATGGTTCAGCGAGGATGTCATGGCCCGTCCCTCCAAGCAGCGCGAGATCCAGGTCCAGAAGCCGGCCCAGAGCCTGGCGCATTTCCAGTCGAAGCTGGGCCAGCCCCACGTGGAGGAGGTGGGCCTGCTGAAGCCCATCCTCATCGGCGCGGCGGTGGTGGTCGTCCTCGGGCTGGCCTTCGGCGGCTGGCAGGCCTACCGGTCCCAGGCCATCGATAAGCACGAGGCCGCCATGGCCCTGCTGCAGGAGGCCGTGGAGGGCGACGGCATCACCCCTGTGCCGCCGGCGGTGGCCGAACAGCGCATGCGCGAGCGGCTGCCCCAGCTGGAGGCCCTGGTGAAGTCCGCGCCCGCCTCCCGCCGCGCCGCCGCCGAAGGCCTGCTGGAGACCTGGCGCCTGGACCTCGACGGTAAGGCGCCGGAGGCCCCCGCCGCCACCGATCCCTGGAGCCGCATCCGGTTGGCCGAGCGGGCCATCGCCCTGGGCCAGGCCCCGGCCGCCCGCCAGCAGCTGGAGCCCCTGCGCGCCAAGGCCAAGCCCGGCCAGCCCTGGGCCGAGGCCTACTGGGCCGCGGTGCTGGACGCCGACCGCGTCGCCGCCGACCGGGCCCAGGCCTGGAAGGATCTGGCCGAGTACAAGGCCCGCTTCAAGGGCCGCACCGACACCGGCGCCCTGGACAGCCTCCTGCAGAGCATCTGATCCAGCCCGCCCGGGAGCCGCCATGCGGATGTACGACCTCATCTACACCAAGAAGATGGGCGGCGAGCTCAGCCCGGAGCAGATCGCCTTCTGGGTGGAGGGCGCCGCCGACGGCTCCCTCCCCGATGAGCAGAGCGCCTCCCTCCTCATGGCCATCTGCTGGCGGGGCATGAGCACCGCGGAAACCCTGGCCCTCACCCTGGCCATGCGGGACTCCGGCAAGCGCCTCGACCTCTCCGCCGTGCCGGGCGTGAAGGTGGACAAGCACAGCACCGGCGGCGTGGGCGACAAGACCACCCTCATCCTCGGCCCCATCGTGGCGGCCTGCGGCGTCCCCTGTCCCATGTTCAGCGGCCGGGGCCTGGGCCACACCGGCGGCACCGTGGACAAGTTCGCCTCCATTCCCGGCCTGCGGGTCGAGCTGAGCGAGGCCGAGTTCCTGCGGAGCCTCGCGGAGACGGGCTTCGCCAATTCCGCCCAGACCGCCGACATCGCGCCCGCGGACCGCAAGCTCTACGCCCTGCGCGACATCACCGCCACCGTGGAGAGCATCCCCCTCATCACCGCCAGCATCATGTCCAAGAAGCTGGCCGGGGGCGCCGACGCCCTGGTGCTGGACGTGAAGTGCGGGGGCTCGGCCTTCATGAAGACGCAGGACGAGGCCCACTCCCTGGCCCAGAGCATGGTGGATGTGGGCCGGGCCCACGGCATGCGCATCCGCGCCCTGGTCACCCGCATGGACGCCCCGCTGGGCTGGGCCATCGGCAACGCGCTGGAAGTCATGGAGTCGGTGGAGATCCTGCGCGGCGAGCACGGCGATTCCGAACTGGCCCAGATGAGCCTCCGGCTGGCCGCCGAAATGCTCATCCTGGGCGGTGCCGCCAGGGACCTCCCGGCCGCCGAGGCCCTCGTGCAGGCCAGCATCAGGAACGGCACGGCCCTGGACACCCTGCGCCGCTTCGTGGCCCTGAACGGGGGCGACGCCCGGGCCCTGGACGATTTCTCCCGCCTGCCCCAGGCCGGGCAGGTGGTGCAGGTCCGGGCCGATCGCGCCGGCCATGTCGCCGCCATGGACGGCCGCGCCCTGGGCATCCTGGCCATGGAACTGGGCGCCGGACGCAAGGACCGGAACGATGTCCTCGACCTCGGCGTGGGGCTGCGCGTGCGGACGCGGGTGGGCGCGCAGGTCGAGGCCGGCGACCCCCTCTTCGACGTCCATGCCAAGGCCGGGGTGGCGGTGGATCCCACCCCCTACCTGGCCACCCTGCGGATCACCGATGGCCCCGTGACGGCCGGCCCCTGGCTCCTGGAGCGGCTCGGGGACTGAGGGGCCGAGCATCCCTGCGGCCAGCCAGACCGCCAAGCGCCGCGACTCAACCTCAACTCATGAGGCATGAGCTTGCCCACGGGGACTTTGTGCAGCAACGCACCTTTGGGTTCCCATCAATTTTAAGAAATTCACAAAAATTCACACCTGGGTAGCTACAATGACCTCATCGTCACCTAGCTCTTTTCCTTCCCCGGTCCCTGTGGCTGCCCCCTCCCGGGCAGATTAGCCCCCCTACCACAGGGGCCTAACGTTTTTTTCACCACGGAGCCTGTATCCCGGCTCCGGCTTCCTGGAGGATGCGATGCATCTCTTGAACAACCGCATGGGCCGGATTTCGGCCCTCCTGGCCGTCGGCGGCATCGTCGCCATGGCCCAGGGCACCCAGACATCCAATATGAGCGGCGGGGTCTACGACAAATCAGGCGCCCCCATCAGCGGCGCTCTTGTCCGCCTCACCTCCCCTGCCCTTCAGGGCGTGCGCACCATCCAGACTGACGAGAAGGGCCGTTTCATCGCCCGCCTCCTCCCCCCCGGCATTTACCAGGTCCAGCTGACCAAGGACGGGATGCAGACGGTGACGGCCACTGCAAACCTTCTGCTGGGTGCGACGTTTGAACCCCGGTACACCATGGTTCCCACGGGCGGAACCGTCGTGGAAGTGGTGGCTGCCAACGCCGCTGTGGACAAGACCGACGTCTCAACCAGCACCAACTATCGTCTGGATAAGGTCGACCAGCTTCCTGCCGGCCGCACGATGGAATCCGTGGCCCTGCTGACCCCCGGTGTCACCAGCGGTGTGGGTGGTCGCGTCCAGGTCCACGGCGCCATGACCTCCGGCAACCTCATGCTGGTTGACGGCCAGAATGTCGAGGACAATGCCTACGCCACCCGCGGCGTCACGGTGATCCCCGATGCCATCGAAGAGGCCCAGATCATCACTGGCGCCATCTCTGCGGAATACGGGAACGTGGAAGGCGGCGTCATGAATACCGTCACCAAGTCCGGTTCCAACGAGTTCACGGGCCAGATCCGATGGGATCTCAGCAATCCCTCCTGGAACGCCACCACCCCTCTCAGCAACCGCGCCACTGCGAACGACAACAAGCTCGCCGACTCCCAGACCTACAACGTGGGTGGTTTCATCATCAAGGACCGCCTGTGGTTCTTCGCTTCCTACCAGAACCTGAGCAGCCAGGGTGTGGGCTTCATCAGCAATAGCGCCTACAACTGGGCCAACGGCAAGGGCGCCGCGTTCCTCAACCAGACGGACGAGACCCGCCGCCAGCTTAAGCTGACCGCCCTCCTCACCCAGAATCACACTCTGGTGCTGAGTTGGATGAATAGCGCCAACGACCAGGACAAGCGCAACTACTCCGCGGCCGAGATCGCCGCCCTGGTGCCCCAGCACAACACCTCGGAAATGGGAGGCGTGGACCTGCGCTCCATCTGGTCCAACTCCATGACCAGCGACCTGCGCATTGGCTACAAGAAGCAGCTCCTTTCGGCCGGCGCCTCCGGCGATCCCACGAACCCTGCCTACAGCCCGCTGTATGACCTGAACTACGGCCTCTTCTACAACAACGGCATCTTCAATAGCAACGACGGCGGCGATCACCGCGACAACAAGACGGCCAACGCCAAGGTTAGCCTCTTCTTCGACGCCCTCGGGTCCCACCAGATGGACTTTGGCGTGGACTACTACCAGGGCCTGCGCCGCGCTCGCAACGAACAGACCGTCACGGGCTACATCTTCGGCGTCCTTTACCCGAACCCGACCACCCAGATGGCACGGCCTTATGACGTCTGGACCTACCAGAGCCGCGCCGGCGAGAACAAGACGGACAGCACCGGCGTGTACGTTAACGACAAGTGGTCCCTTAACAGCCACCTGAACTTCCAGCTCGGCGTGCGCTGGGACAAGTACGCCGGCTACGACGAGAACGGCGGCAAGCTGGCCGGGGCCGATGGCTTCTCCCCCCGCCTGGGCCTCAAGTTCGACCTGTTCGGCGACCAGAAGTACATCTTCGGCGCGTCCTACGCCCGGTACAACGGCAAGGTGCTGGAAGGAATCCTGGCCAATGCCACCTACCAGGGGAACCCGGCTGAGATCGACTTCCACACCAACTTGTCTTCTGCCACGGCTGTGCCTTATTCCACCATCTTCGACCTGGCCAATTACGACTACACGGCCGGCAGCGTGGAGTACTTCAATGTTCCGGGGGTGAACATCCGCCTCAACAAGGACATGAAGGCCCCCACGGTAGATGAGTTCCAGACCAGCTTCGCCTATTCCTTCAACAACCTACCGGTGGTGGGCAGCGGCTATGTGAAGGTCACGGGCATCTACAAGAACTGGAAGAACCTGATGGACTATTCCGTCGGCAACAACGGCCAGGCGGCGCCCTACACCCTTCCCGTCTCCGGCGACACCTATGTTCCCTACATCCGCGTCTGGGACAACCAGCCCCTGGCCAAGCGGGTGTACCGCGGCCTTGAGTTCGAGACCTCCTTCACCAAGGATCGCCTGAGCATCACCGGGGGCATCACCTGGTCCAGCCTCAAGGGCAACTACGAGGGCGAAGGCTCCAGCACTCCGGGCCGCGGCGAGGGGCTCGGCGCCTGGACCGTCGTGGACGGCACCCAGTACCTCGATCCCAACGTCATCGCCCCCTACGGCTACCTCTCCGGGCACGAAGCCCTCCGCATGCGCTGGTCGGGAACCTACTCGGTGGACACCGCCTTCGGCAAGACCACCTTCGGCGTGATCTACAACTTCGATTCCGGCGCCCACGGCAGTGACACCCGGAGCATTTCCGGCGATGCGATCAGCTCCGCCTGGCCTAACGAGCCCTACTTCGCCACCTTCACCCAGTACAAGGACAACATGCGGGGCAACATCGTCTATCCCTCTGCCTCGTACACGGACCTGGCCATCACCCAGGACTGGAAACTGGCGGAAGTGGCGGGGCGCCCCGTGAACGCCTTCCTCAAGCTCGTCATGACGAATGTCTGGAACCACCAGCAGCTGCTCAGCTATAACCGCAGCTACTATGGGTACCCTGCCTCCTACACGGATGCTTTCGATCCCCGTCCCACCTTCGGCAGCTACAGCGCCGCCAACTTCGGCTCCCCCCGGGCCTACTCGGTATCGGCCGGCGTCCGCTTCTAGGCAAACGCACTCCCCAAAAGAGGCCCGCAAGGGCCTCTTTTTTCATTTCCCTTTTTTGTACTCACGCCTCTTCCCGACGAGTCGTGCCTGGATGGCTCCTCCCCTCAATTAACGATGTAACTTCCCGGTAAACAGAAAATACTTTGTGTGACGATGGGAACCTGACTTATCCTTAACGCCACTTGCCCCGCTCTTTCTGAAGCCTGTCCGATCCTGACTCCCGCCTCTTGATTTTGGTTGATTTCGAGTCGCAGATCTAAAAAGGCTCCATCCCTTCCTCCATCTTTCGGAGGAGGGGCACGCTCCCCCCGCACAACCCGCGGCCATGCCGCATCTCCATAGGAGTTCCTCTATGAACCGAGTCTTCTCGAGGCTTGGGCTGGCCGCTGCCATCGTGGCAGGCGCCGGCACCTTCGCCTTCGCCCAGACGGCCACCACGGGCGCCGTGAGCGGAACGATCACCGACAAGGCCGGCGCCCCAGTCGCCGGTGCCGCGGTCCGTCTGACTTCAGCTCAGACCTCCCGCACCTTCCTGACGGGCACGGATGGCTCCTTCCGCATGGGCCTCCTGAACCCCGGCGCCTGGACCATCGAGGTCACCAAGTCGGGCTTCCAGAAGTTCACCCAGACCATCACGGTCCTGGTGAACCAGAACCAGCCGGTGACCATCAAAATGGCGGGCGAGGCCGCCACCGTGGTCGAGGTGCTCGGCACTCAGACCACCATTGATAACACCACCACCCAGACGGGCATGGTGGCGTCCATGGACACCTTGTCCGCCATCCCCAAGGGTCGTGACATCAGTTCCGTGACCATGCTGGCACCAGGCGTGGTGTCTGGAGGCACCTTCGGGACGGGCCTGAACCAGCACACCGATCCTTCTATTGGCGGTGGTTCGGGCGCTGAAAACAGCTACGTGGTGGATGGCCTCTCCACAACCAACACCTCCAAAGGTTTCCAGGGCACCGCCCTGGTGACGGACTTCATCGACCAGGTGGAGGTCCAGACCGGCGGCTTCAAGCCCGAGTACAGCGCCCTGGGCGGTGTGGTGAACGCCATCACCAAGTCCGGCACCAACGAATTCAAGGGCTCCTCCTGGCTCACCTGGGACGCCATCGGCATCCAGGCCCTCCCCAAGCGCAATGAGTATTTCAAGCAGGATCCCCCCAACAGCCGCTACGACATCGGCGCCGAGGTGGGTGGCCCCATCATCAAGGACAAGCTTTTCTACTTCGTGGGCATCGACGCAAGCAAAACGGAGTCTAAGGAAGCCAACAACCTCCCGAACCTGAGTGGAATCAGGAACGGCGATGAGACCATCGACAACTTCCAGACCCTCGCCAAGATCAACTGGTACCTTACCCAGGACCAGCAGTTCACCTTCTCGGCGAACATCAATAATTCCAAGGACGATTTCCCCAAGGCCTACCCTGGCACCTTGGGGAATGCTCAGTTGGGCTACAACCAGAAGTTCACCGTCCAGAACTTCGTGGTCAATTACGACTGGACCATCAACCCCAGCCTCTTCCTCAGCGCCAAGCTGGGCACCACTGAGTACAAGACCACCACAGACCCCACGGACAAGAACACCATCGCCGTGACTGACTACATGTGGATGGACAGCGGCCCCGGCTTCCTTGCTGGAGATCCCTATGCCGGATCCGGCTTGGCCTACCGCCGTGGCGGCTACGGCTACTACGCGAATGAGGACAAGACCCAGACCACTCAGGCCCGCGTGGATCTGAGCTGGTTCGTCGGCACTCACAACATGAAGTTCGGCATCTCCCAGCTCGTCTCAAAATACACTGAAGTGGCTTCGACCACTGGTGGCGAGCGCGTGCAGATCAACGTCACCACGGCGCCGACTCAGACCCAGCTCATCCGGCAATTCCTTCACACGAACGCGACCGTGAAGGAGATCATGAACGCCGTCTACGCCCAGGACACCTGGGACGTCGGCGCCGGTGTGAAGCTGATGTACGGGTTCCGGTTCGAGACTCAGGACCAGCGGGACCTCAATGACAAAAGCTTCATGAAGTTCGACAAATTCAGCGACTACATCCAGCCCCGCCTGGGCTTCACCTGGGATGTGAACCAGGACGGAAAGACCAAGGTCAGCGGCAACTACGCCAAATACTTTGAGCAGATCCCCCAGCGCATGGCCATCCGGGTTTACTCCAACGAGACCTACCTGCGCTACAACTACCGCCCCACCAATTCGACATATGACGTCAACACGGGAGCCTACACTTACGGCGCCGCGCCTAACACCATCACTGACTACGCCACGCCCTTCAGCTTCGATCCCATCGCCGAAGGCACCAAGCTGCCCGAGCGCAACGAGTACATCCTTGGCATCGATCACACCCTGCCCAGCGGCTGGACTGTTGGCGTTCACGGAAAATACCGTGAGCTGAAGAACCCCATCGAAGACATGGTCTTCACTGATGCCTATGGAAACCCCTACGATGAAGGTCCGGCCATTTCTACCACGGCAAGCGGCGCTCCCCGGTACGGCGCTGGTGCCGCAGTCATCGGCAACCCCGGTGGCTTCCAGCAGTGGCGGCCCAATCCTAAGAGCATGACCCTTTTCCTCTTGGCCCAGGGAGCCTCCGGGGTCAGCTGGTACGGAAACCCCTACCCCTACAACAACTACGGTATCAATATACTGAACTACTATAACCCCGCCACCGGACTATTTACCGTTTCCGACACGGGGTTCCCCAAGGCCGGCAACAAGTTCTCCAGTGTGGACTTCACCCTGGACAAGAAGACCGAACGGGACATCCTCAGCTTCAGCTACACCTGGAGCCGCCTGGAGGGGAACTACGAGGGCGTGGTGTCCAGCTCCAACGGCCAGGCGGACGGCAACATCACCGCCAGCTTCGACTACTACCCGTACGTCGGCTTCGGCCTCCTGCCCAACGACCGTACCCACGTGGTCAAGCTCTACGCCAGCCATCGGTTCGACTTCTTCGGTGGCGACCTGAATATTGGTGCTAACTGGACCTACCAGAGCGGCGTCCCTGTCAGCGCGTGGGATGACGGCTCCACCACGAACGGTTATGCACCCGGCTGGGATTCGGCTCACGTGGCTTACACCAATCCCTTGAGCCTCAACGGCAACCCTGTCGCCGTAAATACCGATGCAGCCTTCAACAACCCAGCCAACTACGACGCGGATGGGTACTGGATCGGGCCTTCCAACCAGACCCACAAGTTCCTGGACATTGGATTCTACGGCAATGCCACGGCTGCGAATGGCCAACAGGGGAACGCAGGCCGCACTCCTGCACTCAACAACGTGGACATGCACTTCGACTGGACCAAGAAACTCGGTGGCCGCTATCGTCTGATTCCGAGCGTGGACATTTTCAATGTCTTCAACACGCGCTACGCCACCAACGTGCTTCAGCAGGTGACGGATCAGGGTGGTGCGCCCGATCCCCGCTATGGCTACGCCAATGCCTGGCAGGTCGGCCGTCGCTACCGTTTCGGCATCAAGCTCCAGTTCTAGACTGGCGCCACGCCCGACCCGAAGGGGCCCCGCAAGGGGCCCCTTCCTCATTCCGGGAACCCGCTCCGGCCCTGCGTCCGCACCGGAGGGCGGAGCGTCAGTCCTTCGGCACCCACTCGATGTCGGGCAGGCCCGCCACGGCGTTCTCGGCCCGGGAGAGGGCGAAGAACCAGTCGCTGAGCCGGTTCAGATGGCGCACGACAGCCGGGTCCAGAGGTTCTTCAGAGGCGAGGGCCACCACCTCGCGCTCCGCGCGGCGGCAGACGGTGCGGGCCAGGTGGCCGTAGGCCGCCCCGGCAGCGCCCCCCGGCAGGACGAAATTCCGCATGGGGGGGGCGAGGACCGTCAGGCGGTCGATGTCCGCCTCCATGGCCTCCAGGCTCCAGGTGGGCCGGCTCATGCGCTGGCCCAGGAGTTCCTGCCGCCCCGCGGGCGTGGCCAGAATGGCGCCCAGCACGAAGAGGTCGTGCTGGATGCGCTGGAGCGCCGCTTGGTCCGCGCAGGCGGGGTTCGCGTGCAGGCGCAGCAGGCCCACCACGCTGTTCAGCTCGTCCAGGGTGCCGTAGGCCGCCAGCCGCAGGTGCGCCTTGCTCACCCGGTCCCCGCCGAAGAGCCCCGTGGAGCCGTCATCCCCCGTGCGCGTATAGAGCTTCATGGTCGGACCTCGGACAGGAGGAGAAAAACTGCAACTCAGACAGGATTAACGGTGTTTAAAGCCGGATTAACAGGATCAAAATCGGAAAACGAAGCTGGATCAGGAAACTGGTCTATTTATATCTTTTTTACAATCATGTTAATCAATGTTTTTATCCTGTTAATCCTGTCCATCCTTTTGCAGGGATGGTTCGGCGCCTACGCCCCGCCGCGGGCGCGGCTCCAGGCCACGGTATCCGAGCGCCAATCGCGCAGGGCCTCGGAACCGGCGGTGTCCAGGATTCCCCGGTCCTGGGCCTCCTCGGCCAGGGCCTCGAAGGAGGCCAGCACCTCCAGGGGCAGGCCCGCCCCGGTGAAGGCTGCCTCGGCCTGGGGCAGGCCGTAGCTGAAGAGGGCCAGCACGGCGGCCACTTCCGCACCCTCGGCACGCAGGGCCTCCACGCAGCGCAGGCTCGATCCCCCAGTGGAGATGAGGTCCTCGATCAGGACGGCCCGGTGTCCGCACGCATCCGGTCCCTCCACTTGCCGCCCCATGCCGTGCTTCTTCGGCTCGGGCCGCACGTAGGCCATGGGGAGGCCCAGCCGGTCCGCCACGAGGGCCGCCCAGGCGATGCCCGCCGTGGCCGCCCCCGCGATGAGCGTGGGCTTCAGCTGTCGCGCCCGCGCCGCCAGCGTCTCCACCGCCTGGTCGCGCTGGTCGGGGAAGCCCAGCAGCTGCCGGTTGTCGCAGTAGATCGGAGACTTCAGCCCACTGGCCCAGGTGAAGGGCTCCAGGGGCCGCAGGCGCACGGCCCCGGCTTCCAGCAGGCAGGCGGCGAGGTCGCGGGGGGTCAGGGACATGGGACGCTCCGGGAGAGGGCCGGGACTCACTTGACGACGATGCTCACCAGTTTGCCTCCGGCGGGCACCACCACCTTCACGATCTCCTTGCCGGCAAGGTGGGACTGGGCCTCGGGACAGGCCAGGGCCGCCGCGCGGCGAGCCTCCTCCGGCGCGGCGGCGGGAACGCTGACACGGCCCCGGACCTTGCCGTTCACCTGCACGACCACCGTGACCTCGTCGGCCTCCAGGAAGGCCGGGTCGGCCTCGGGCCAGGCGGCCTGCATGCAGAGGCCGGAGCGGCCCAGCTGGCCCCAGAGCTGCTCCGACAGGTGCGGCGCCACGGGCGACATCATGCGCACGAAGGCATCCAGGGCGTGCTGCAGCACGGCCCCGCGGTGGGGGGCGTCCATGGGCAGGTCCGCCAGGGCGTTGGAGAGCTCCATGAGGCCCGACACCACGGTGTTGAACTGGTAGCGGCGCTCCAGATCATCCGTGAGGCGGGCGATGGTCTGGTTCAGCTTGATGAGGAGGGCCTTCTCCGCGGCGCCGAGGGCCTCCTTGGCGGGCAGGGGGTCCGGCGTGACGGCGTGCTCGTCCACCATGCGGGCGATGCGCTTGAGGAAGCGCGAGGCGCCCTCGATGCCCTCGAAGCCCGTCCAGTCGATCTCCTTCTCGATGGGGGCGGCGAAGATCATGAAGAGCCGCAGGGCGTCGGCCCCGTACTTCGAGATGACCTCGTCGGGATCCACGATGTTGCCCTTGGACTTGCTCATCTTCGAGCCGTCCTTCAGCACCATGCCCTGGCAGATGAGCTTCTGGAAGGGCTCGGGCCCGCTGGCCAGGCCCAGGTCGCGCAGCACCTTGTAGAAGTAGCGGGCGTAGATGAGGTGCATGGTGGCGTGCTCGATGCCGCCGACGTAGAGGTCCACCGGCATCCAGGCATCGCTCTCGGCCTTGGCGAAGGGCAGCTGGGCGTTCTTCGGATCCAGGTAGCGCAGCCAGTACCAGCTGCTGTCCACGAAGGTGTCCATCGTATCGGTCTCGCGGCGGGCGGGCCGGCCGCAGCTTGGACACGCCGTGTCCAGGAAGGAAGAGGAGGTGGTCAGGGGCGAGGGGCCGTGGCCCGTGAAGGCGACGTCCTCCGGCAGGCGCACGGGGAGGTTCTCGGCCTTCTCCGGCACCACGCCGCAGGCGGCGCAGTGCACCGTCGGGATGGGCGTGCCCCAGTAGCGCTGGCGGCTGAGGCCCCAGTCCTTGAGCTTGTAGGTGGTGGTCTTCTCGGCGCGGCCGCCGAGCTTCGCGATCATGGCCGTGATGGCGTCCTCGCTCTTCAGGCCCGTGAACTCGCCGCTGTTCACCAGGGTGCCCAGGTCCCACTCGCTCTCGGCCTCGATGACCTTGGGGATGGGCAGGCCGTATTTCTCCGCGAATTCATGATCCCGCTCGTCATGGGCGGGCACGCCCATGACGGCGCCGGTGCCGTAGTCCATCAGCACATAGTTGGCGGCGAAGACGGGCACCTTCTCGCCCGTGAAGGGGTGGATGGCCGAGATCGCGGTGCGGTGGCCCAGCTTCACGTCGCTGGTGAGGCGCTCCTCATGGCTGACGCTGGCCACCTGGTCGCAGAAGGCCTTGAGCGAAGGATCCGACTGCGCGGCCTTCTCGATGACCGGGTGCTCGGTGCTGAGGGCCATGAAGGTGACCCCGAAGAGGGTGTCGAGGCGGGTGGTGAACACGTCCACCCGCTGGCCATCCTCCAGGTCGAAGGCCAGGCGCGCGCCTTCGGAGCGGCCGATCCAGTACCGCTGCATGGTCTTCACGTTGTCGGGCCAGTCCAGGCCGTCGAGGCAGGCCAGCAGCTCATCGGCGTACTTCGTGGTCTTGAAGAAGTACTGCTCGAGGGGCTTCTGCACCACCGGATGGCCCGTCCGCTCGTCCTTGCCGTCCACCACCTGCTCGTTGGCGAGCACGGTGCCCAGGGCCTCGCACCAGTTCACGGTGCGCATGGCGCGGAACACGTCGCCCGCCTCCCACATCTTCAGGAAGAGCCACTGGTTCCAGCGGTAGTAGTCGTCCTGGAAGCTGGCGATCTCGCGGTCCCAGTCGTAGCTGATGCCCATCTTCTGGATCTGGCCCTTCATCTCTTCGATGTTCTTCCGGGTCCAGATGGCGGGGTGGATGCCGTGCTTGATGGCGGCGTTCTCCGCGGGCAGCCCGAAGCTGTCCCAGCCGAGGGGGTGCATGACCTCGCAGCCGCGCATCCGGCGGAAGCGGGCCGTCACGTCGCCGAGCGTGTAGTTGCGGACGTGGCCCATGTGGATGCGGCCGCTGGGGTAGGGCAGCATCACCAGCATGTAGAAGGTCTTCGATCCCGGCAGCAGCTCCGAGGCCCGCTTGGCGCGGAAGGCGCCGGACTCGAGCCAGCGGCGCTGG
>Ga0079306_1000289_pt1 | contig 52936 bp, 63 predicted proteins | sample Methanotroph_Enr_FD_79181 | JGI IMG/M metagenome (GOLD analysis project Ga0079306, IMG submission 79181) | Enriched soil microbial communities from Old Woman Creek wetland in Ohio, USA - Methanotroph_Enrichment_5 | ecosystem: Environmental > Terrestrial > Soil > Wetlands | place: USA: Ohio... | reverse complement strand
GGTACGTGAAGGACCAGACCGAGCCGATCTGCTTGAAGGCCGTCGAGAGGGACGGCGACGCGCTTCAGTACGTGAAGGACCAGACCGAGCCGATCTGCTTGAAGGCCGTCGAGAGGAACGGCTACGCGCTTCAGTACGTGAAGGACCAGACCGAGCCGATCTGCTTGAAGGCCGTCGAGAGGAACGGCGACGCGCTTCGGTACGTGAAGGACCAGACCGAGCCGATCTGCTTGAAGGCCGTCGAGATGGACGGCGACGCGCTTCGGTACGTGAAGGACCAGACCGAGCCGATCTGCTTGAAGGCCGTCGAGAGGAACGGCTACGCGCTTCAGTACGTCGACTTGGACACTTTCGAGGATTAACAGAAAAGGCCCTCTGCACGAACAGAGGGCCTCCTTCAGCAACCACAGGAGTTTCAATAATGCAGAAAGAAAAGGAAGTTGTCAAGACGGTATGGGTGAAGTTGCCTAACCCGCTAACCAAGGAGACCGCCAATGAATAACGAAACCAAAGAACTGCAGCCAATGACGAACCAGGCGGGAGCCCTCGCAAGCCTGGCGCCCAAGACCCTGGAAGAAGCTCTGAAGTTCTGTGAGTTCCTGGCAACCAGTACAGTAATCCCGAAAGACTTCGTCGGCAAGTCCGCCAACATCTTCGTCGCGGTGCAGTGGGGGATGGAGCTTGGCCTGGCCCCCCTCCAGGCGATGCAGAACATTGCGGTCATCAACGGCCGGCCCACCCTTTGGGGCGATGCGATGCTCGCCCTGGTCATGAGTTCGCCGCTGTGCCTCGGCGTGGAGGAATTCCTCGAAGGCGAAGGCGAAGCTCTCACCGCCGTCTGCAGGGTAAGCAGAAAAGGCAGCCCCGTGCATGAGCAGCGGTTCTCCGTGGCCGATGCGAAGAAGGCCGAGCTCCTGGGCAAGCAGGGGCCGTGGAGAAACTACCCCGCTCGCATGCTGGCAATGCGCGCCAGATCCTGGGCGCTCCGCGACAAGTTCCCCGACGTCCTCAAGGGCATGCCCTGCGCTGAAGAGGTTGGCGACTACGAGCTCCACCCTGGCGAAGGCTACCAGGTTGTCACCGGCAAAGGGAAGCCTGAGGTGCAGTCGCCCAAGGCTACCCAGCCGGATAAAACCACCACTCAGCAGGAAGAAAAGCCCGCGACCGACGTGCAGGCGACGATCACCTCGGGAGGCGTTGCGCTGATCAAGCGCTCCCTGGAGAACAAGGGTATCAAGGTTGAGGAGTTCTGCGAACACATGAAGGTGACACAGCTTGAAGACATTCTCGCCGCCGACATCAACAGGGCCATGGCCGACATCAAGAAGTGGGAAGCTCAGCCGTGAGCCTGATCTTCATCGAGGAAACTCACCAATATTTTCTCGATGGTGAGCGCCTCCCCTCGGTCTCCGAGATCAAGGAGCCTCTGACCGACTTCTCCATGGTCAAGCCCGAGGTGCTCGAAAGGGCCTCTCGCTTCGGGAGTGCATGTCATTCCATGGTCGAGCTCTACCTGGCCGACCAGCTCGACTATGCCACCCTGGACGAAGCGCTGTACGGCCCACTGGAGGCCTTCCAAAAGTTTCTCGCGGAGGTCAGGCCTTTCGAGAACGAAGCAGGCGTCATCATCGACGTGAAGAGCCGCAAGTATGACCGCGTCGCCGATCCGGTCCAGCTTGCAGCCTACCACCAGCTCTGGATAGAGAACAGGAGCCGGGAACCGCTCATCGAGCAGCGCATGGTGAGCACAAAGTATCGCTACGCCGGGACGCCCGACATCATCATCCCGCCGAAAACCGGCGACATCATCCTCGACCACCGGATCCTCTTTCTCGGCCAGGATGGGAAGTACCGCTACACGGCAGCCTACGACCACAACGCCTGGCCGATGTTTGGCCGGCTTCTCACCGACTACCACCGCAAATTCGAAACAGACCTGATGATTCAGGCGTGGAGGAATAGATGAACTCGAACACCGCTGAAAAACTGGAAGAAGAAGTACCGACTGGCGAGGCCCTGGAGGTTTACCGCGAGATCCTGATGCTCACCATAGTCGACCAGGATACCTGCGGGAAGATGGTCACCTTCGTGAAGCAGATGAAGGATGCCGTCAAAGGGATCGAGAACTGGTTCAAGCCGATGATGGATAAGGCCAAGAAGGTAGTCGACGAGGCTAAGGTCGCCTTCGACGGTGTCAAGTCCCAGCAGACTGATACAACCGCACCCTTCACCGAAGCAGCTAAGACAGGTCAGCAGATGATCGATAACTTCTTGACCGCCGAGCGCCAGCGTGCCGCGGCTGAGCAACAGCGTCTGCAGGTCGAAGCCGCTCAGAAAAAACAGCGTGAGCAGGGAGAGCTGCAGGCTTCGGCGGAGTTGCTGGAAGCATCTGGCAGCACCACGGCAGCGGCCGCACTCCGCCAGGAAGCCGAGCGGGTCGTGGAAGCTCCCGTCTTCGCTCCCACCATAGACAAGACCCTCCGGGTGGACGGCGGCCGGGCAGCCGGTGGCGCCACCATGTCGCAGGTAACCCAGGTCGAAGTCCAGGTGACCGATGTAAAGGCCTTCCTCCGATACCTGGTGGAGAAGGACAGCGCGGCCGCGTTCGTGGAATTCCCGAAGGCGAAGCTGTCGGCCTGGGTGAAGTCCAACGGCTTCAAGGCCGGAGAAATTCCCGGCCTTGCTATCCAGGAAACCGTCAAATCTCGCATCTAATCTCTTGCCTACGGAGGGCATCATGACTCAGGAAATCAGCAGGACAGCAGTTCTTATGGATGTGAGCGCGGACTTCGCGGAGGTCGAGCGGCTGAGGCTGGTAAACGCCGCCTTGAAGCGGCACCTGGACGAAACCCTCGGACAGATCAGCATTCTGAAAGAGGAGGAGATTTCGCTGGTGACCGCGATCACCGCCAACTCGGATCTGCTCCGCCACGCCACCCAGCGCATCGACAACGCACTCTCCGGGCTCTACCACGTCACTGTGGTACCCGAGTCTGCACCGATCCAGACCGAGAAGAAAGGGCGCGGGAAGGCAAAGGATAAGCCGGTGGTGCAGGAGGTGCAGGAGGTGCAGGAGCAGGAACTCAGCCCTGAGAACCTTTACCCCTTCAAATGTCAGCACTGCGATGACGCTTATGCCTCAGAACAGTTCCTTGCCGACCACATGAGGTCCGAGCACAAGGTCAACACGGAGGTATCCGATGCGGCAGCTGCGCAGGAAACGAAAGCGGAAGGCGTCGGAACGGGCGAGGCTCAGGGTGCTCAGGATGCTGACGCTGGCGCTGCTTTGCCGGTAGTCGAAGAAGTCTCCGCCGCAGAGGTTGCCGAACTGGAGAAAACCGCTGCGACATTCATGCCCCTGGACGAGCCGCTCGGAGACTGCGAAATCTGCATGGGCTACGGCGTGATCGAGGGCGAACTCTACGGCGAGCCCGCGCTGCTCCCCTGCACCTGCCCGGCCGGATTGAAGGTGAAAGGCGAGGAGCCTAAGTCGGAACCCACCATCGCCAAGTGCTGCGAGGATTGTAACATCGACAATCCGGACTGCGCAGCTTGCTTCATGCCGGACATGGAAGCGCAGATCGAGTCGGGTGCCGAACTCGCCCGCTGCGCAAGCGGCCCCTGCACGGCCACCGGGAAGAACGCGAAAGACGTTTGCCTCCGCGTCGGTACACCGAAGCGCCCCGCCGAAGTCTGCCGCAACTTCGTGGCTGTCGGCGACTGCGCCCACAACCCGTTCAAGCAGACTACGCAGCCGGACGGGTCCATTACCTGCGACCTCTGCGACCTCGTTGTCAAGTCCGCTCCCGCCCCGCAAGGAAACCTGCAGTCAAGGTGCTCGCACCCGAAGCCCTTCCGCCAGCAGACCCCTGAAGGCGTCAAGTGCAAGGTCTGCAGCACCATCATCGACCAGCCGGAACTGCCGAACGCGGCTTAACACAAATCGGTGGCATCGCGGAAGGACATGCGCGGCAATCATCAACTTGGTTGCGACCCACTTTGGGGAATGTCGCGGAGCAATCCAGCCGGTACCAAGCCCGGCCCGCCTCACTAGCTCGCGCTTCAGCGCTGGAGGGAATATGAATTTAACCAAAGAACAAGAGAAGCGGCTCAACGACCTTGCGAAGTCATCAATCGTAGGAGGCGATATAGCGGCAGCTATGGGCGAAATAAAGATGCTCCGCGATCTGGAGCGATCCTACACCCAGCAACTCGGAGAGTTGGCGCGGTTGGCCGATTCCGTATGCAAATGGGTGCTGGAAAACATGAACCAGCATGACGACCCGGTGATTTACATTCCCGCGTACGAGCTCATGGAATACATCGACGCCGTGCGGCCGCCGGAAGGTTGCAAGGACTCGGAGTGGGTCATGCACATTCTGGGACCTGACGATGTGATCGACTTTCCCAGCCAGTTCGCGGCGCTCCAAGCCGCCAACAAGCACAACAAGGCATGGGCCAAGATGATGGCCAACGACCCGCGCCCGAATGACCCATACTGCGTGGCGTTAGCGGTAGTAAAAGCGGAGGTGCTGCCTTGAAAGACCTCCTCTCTAAAGTCCTACACCTCGGCAAGTTCTGGACCGATGCATGGTCCCTGGTCGAGGGCTGCACCCCGGTCTCTCCTGGCTGCAAGAACTGCTGGCTGGCCGGGATCTATGGCCGGAACCTGCCAAACCTCACTCCCGGCCTGGTGGAGCGGGTGAACACGCCTGCAAAGGCGCAGTACTTCTTCAATGGCAAGATTGTGTGCCGTGAGGACCGCCTCGACATGCCGCTACGCGCCCGCAAGCCCCGGGTATACGCGATCTGGAGCGACCTGTTCCATAAAGATGTCCCGCACGAGTTCATCATCAAAGCTCTGACCGTAATGGCGCTGTCACATCAACACCGCTTCATCATCGTTACTAAGCGTCCCGAGCAGGCCGCAAAAAAGCTCTGGGGCTCAAAAGAAATCTGGCAAGCAGCGATATCAGATGAGGCTGCGCGCTACAGCGATGAGGCTGAGCGCCACGCTCACAACGCGATAGAGGGATGCCTCGCCAAAGGCCTCAACCTCGGTTGGCCCCTCTCCAACGTTACCATCCTGGTCACCATGGAGGACCAGCAGCGGGCGGATGAGCGGGCGCCGTATGCGGCACAACTCGCCGGGATGGGGTGGCGCGTGGGGGCGCTATGCGAGCCGCTACTGGGGCCCGTGGATTTAAGTTACTGGCCGAAAATATGTCCTACCCATGATTTCTCCGGTGGTTTCTGCATTGGGCCCTGCCCCGATCAGCGCAAGGTCTTCTCCTGGATCATCACCGGCGGCGAGTCCGGCCACGGTGCCCGCCCGGTGCATCCCGATTGGGTGCGGTCCCTCCGCGACCAGGCGCAGGCGGCCGGCGTTCCCTTCATGTTCAAGCAGTGGGGGGAGTGGGCGCCGTGCCGTGATGATTCTGACGGGATACCTTTTGGTATTGCTACCGATTTTGACCTACCGCACTGCCCACAATCGGCAGCGACCCACATCTGGGGCGATCACGTGTTTAGCCTTAGGGTTGGCAAAAAGAACATACCGCGCACCCTCGACGGCCGCGAGTGGCTGGAGGTCCCCCATGCCCCGCTGTAACGCTTGCGGCAAGCCCCGCACGATGATGAAGGTTCTGCACTGGGTCCACCGATCCCGGCGCTGGGTTGAGGAGCCCGTCTGCCGCGCATGCCAACGGGCGGCTAAGAGATCGGGGGTGATTCTATGAAACTTTTTGAAGTGAGCATAGAGGCGAAAGCCTATGTCTGGGCAGAGAATGAGCGCGCCGCTGAGCGTATCGCTCAGGAAGAAATCCGAGACGTCATGGACGATGCCGAGATTGACGCTTACGAGGTCAAGGCGGATAGCCCGCTCTACGCAGGATATGAAGATGCGGAGCCATTTGGGGAAGCTCCCGATGAATTTGAAGGGCTGACGCTCTCCGAAATCCGCGCAAAACAGGCAGAAGAAGATGCAAAGGTTGACCGTGACACTTTGCCGCTGCCGGGGGTGCCTGCATGAAAACCTGCAACCAGATGCATCCCGTCAACGTGGTCTGCGAGGACCGTCGATGCTACCTCGGCGACAGAAACCCCCTGGTGCGAATGGCCCGCCGCATGGAACAAGCTCAGGCTGAGGCCCGGCGGCTCCGGGAGTCTTTTACCAAGCGGTTCAGCAGGGCTGGGGAGGCGGCGTGAAATACGAAGACTTCCTACGCGCTAAGGTGGCGCAGGCCCCGAGCTTCGGCTTCCATATCGAAATTTCCGAGATCAACCCGATCCTGAAGGATCACAACAAGGCCATGGTCCAGTGGATGGTGGAGGGCGGGCGGCGCGGGTGCTTTGCGGCATTCGGCCTGGCCAAGACCGTCACCCAGATCGAGGCGGTCCGGCTCACCCGGGAACATGCCGGCGGCATGGGCCTCATCATCGTCCCTCTTGGCGTCCGTCAGGAGTTTATGCGCGACGTTCGCATGCTGGCGACCGGTATTCACCCGAACATCACCAATGAGCAGCGCCGCGAGCTGAAGGCATGGCAGAAAGGCCGCCCCGACCGGGTACCCCGGCTCAAGTTCGTTCGTAGCCTTGAGGAGTGCGACGATCCGGATGGGATCTACCTCACCAACTACCAGACCGTCCGGGATGGGAAACTGGATCCTCGAAACTTCAGCACCTGCAGCCTGGATGAGGCGAGCTGCCTGCGCGGCTTCGGCGGGACCAAGACCTTCCGGGAGTTCATGCGGCTCTTTACCGGCGACGCCGGGCCAAAGGGCGACCGCCGCGGAGTCGTGGGAGTGCCGTACCGGTTCGTTGCGACCGCTACCCCGTCACCCAACGAGTATATCGAGCTGCTGGCCTACTCGGCATACCTCGGCATCATGGACGTCTCGGCGGCGAAGACTCGTTTCTTCAAGCGCAACTCCGAGAAGGCGGACCAGCTGACCATCCACCCGCATAAGGAGCGCGAGTTCTGGCTGTGGGTGGCGACCTGGGGGCTTTTCGTTCAGAAGCCTTCCGACCTGGGGTTCTCCGACGAAGGCTATAACCTCCCCGAGCTGGATATCCGCTGGCATGAAATACCGACCGACCACTCCCGTGCCGGATTCGACAAGAGCGGGCAGGGCCGGCTCATGACCGATGCCTGCCTTGACATCCAGTCCTCGGCAAAAGAGAAACGGCTTTCCCTGGACGGCCGGGTAGATCAAATCAGATTGTTGGTAAGGAGGCACCTGAGTGGAGACCACGGAAGACCTGAAGAAAGCTCGAAAGAAAGAACTTTGGAAGGCATGGTACGAGAAAAACAAAGCGAGCGTGCTGGAGAAGCAGAAAGTACGGAGCAAGGAGAATTACCAAGCCAACAAAGAGGCCTACAAAGCCAGGTCGAAGAAGTGGAAGGAAGAAAACCCGGAAAGGACGAAGGAGTTGCAGCGATCCCACCGGGTGAAGAATCACGACCGAATCCGCGCACAGGAAAAGGCCTGGTACCACAAGACCAAAGAGGAAAAGAAAGCCCCATCCAGGGACCGCAGGTTGAGGAGGCTGTTCGGAATTTCAACGGAGACCTTCAACCAGATGTCGCAGGACCAGGGCGGGAACTGTGCCATTTGCGGGACGTTCCAACCTGTAGCCGGGAAGGAGAACCTTCACGTGGATCATTGCCATGCGACGGGAAAGGTCAGGGGACTTCTTTGTCACCACTGCAATGTGGGACTGGGAGCATTCAAGGACCGGCCAGACCTGCTGTTAGCGGCCGCTCAGTACCTCTCCAAATCGTTATCTGGTGCGACCTAAACGATGAGCAAAAAGCTATCGAAAAGATGCTTGATGCAGAGGGTGTTTCATATTCATCGCTCACTGGCAGCCAGAGCCAAGAAGAACGCGAAAGGCTCTTGGATATGTGGCGGAACAAAGAGACCGTAGTTTTCCTCAGCAAGCCGACGATGTACGGCGCCGGGGTTAACCTTCAACAGGCCCACATCATGATCTTCGCGGGCATCGGTTTCAAGTTCCAGGATATTTTCCAAGGCATCCACCGGGTGCACCGGTTCCTTCAGCTGTACCAGTGCATCATTCACTTCATCTATACAGAAGCTGAACGATCAATCCGGAGAAACTTTCTCAAAAAGTGGAAACAGCATAAGGAGATGATGAGCAAAATGGCCGAGATCATCAAAGAATATGGGCTCTCAGTGGGAGCCATGGCCGCGCACCTCACCCGCGCAATGGGGGTGAAGGATCGCATCGAGATCGTCGGGGACCGGTACCGGCTGGTGAACGATGACTGCGTGCTGGAGACCCGGCGCATGGCGGATAACAGCGTGCACCTGGTCATGACCAGCATCCCGTTCAGCACCCAGTACGAATACAGCCCGAACTACGCCGACATGGGGCACACGGACAACAATGATCATTTCTTCCAGCACATGGACTTCCTGATCCCCGAGTTGTTCCGGGTGCTGCAGCCCGGCCGGCTGGCCGCGATCCATGTCAAGGACCGGATCACCCCGAGCGGGCTAACCGGGATGGGATTCCAGACCAACTATCGGTTTGCGGACAAGACCTGCGACCACTTCGAAAAGGCTGGTTTCGGATTCCTGGGCCGCAAGACCATCGTCACCGACGTGGTTCGGGAGAACGCGCAGACCTATCGCCTCGGCTGGACGGAGCAGTGCAAGGACGGCTCCCGCATGGGCTTCGGGATGCCCGAATACCTGCTCCTGTTCCGCAAGCCGCCTACCGACACCTCCAACGGATATGCCGACCTCCCGGTGGTGAAGGACAAGGGGAAGTACACCCGCTCCCGCTGGCAGATGGACGCCCACGGTTTCACGCGCTCCAGCGGAGACCGGCCGCTCATGCCCGAGGACCTGGAAGGGCTCACGCACTCACAGATCTTCCAGGCGTTCAAGAAGTACAGCCTGGAGCAGATCTTCGACTTTGAGCAGGTAGTACGCATCGCGGAATCCCTGGAGCTGAAAGGCCGGCTCCCTTCCGACTTCATGCTGCTCCAGCCTCAGAGCTGGTCGGAAGAAGTCTGGACCGACATCACCCGCATGAGAACTCTCAACCAAGCGCAGTCGGCGAAGGGTCGGGAGATGCATCTGTGTCCGCTCCAGTTCGACATCGTCGACCGGGCTATCAACCAGTGGACCAATCCGGGGGAGGTCGTTTACGACTGCTTCGACGGGATCGGGACCGTGGTGCAGCGCGCCATCATGGCCGGGCGTATAGGCTGGGGCACCGAACTCTCTACCCCCTACTTCCTTGACTCCGCCGCCTATGCTAAGGCCGCAGAGGATGAGATCATGATGCCATCGCTGTTCAGCGTTCTGGAAATGGAGGGGAAAGATGCAGCGTAAGAAAACCTACACCGGCCCCTACCGTATCGACCCGCAGCCGGTGATGCCATGAAGTACGGCAGCGTATGTAGTGGAATTGAGGCCGCCACCATTGCGTGGCATCAACTTGGATGGGAACCTCAATTTTTTTCAGAGATAGAGCCTTTCCCGTGCCAAGTGTTGGCTCACCATTACCCCCATGTGCCGAACTACGGTGACATGACCAAATTCAAGGAGTGGCCTGATGCAGCTATCGATGTTCTCGTTGGAGGAACCCCCTGCCAATCCTTCAGCGTTGCAGGACTCAGAAAGGGACTGGACGATCCGCGTGGCAACCTCATGCTCACCTATCTTGCCATTGCTGACCGCTATCGGCCCAAGTGGCTGGTTTGGGAGAACGTCCCCGGCGTCCTGTCCTCCGGGGGGGCAGGGATTTTGGAACCTTCCTCGGGGGCCTGGGGGAACTCGGGTATGGGTTCGCCTACCGGGTTCTTGACGCTCAATACGCCGGAGTACCACAGCGCCGCCGTCGCGTCTTCGTTGTCGGACATTTTGGAGACTGGCGACGTGCCGCAGCGGTTCTTTTTGAGCGCCACAGCCTGCAAGGGCATTCTCCGCCGAGCAGAAAAGCGGGGCCGCCAGTTGCCGCCCTCACTTCAAGCGGCGTTGGAACATGCGGCGCAGATGATAACCAAGGACAAGCAGGGCATTTGATAGCGATCCAAGATGGTCGGGGAATAGACAAGAGTCAGAACGGCAAGGGCTACGATGATTCCGGTGTGGCATACACCATGGACACCACAGGATATCAGGCTATCGCTGGTTGTCTCTCTGCCAACGGCAAAGCCGCAGGTTCGGCAACACAGCAGGATGCCGAGAATGGGATGCTGGTTACCCATACCCTTCGTGGGGAAGGGTTCGACGCCAGCGAGGACGGGACCGGGCGGGGCACTCCGTTGGTGGCGGTTCCGCTCCAAGAAGTTGGCAAGCGCACGGGTACCTCAACCGATGATCCGCGCGCCGGGATTGGCATTGGGACGGACGGAGACCCGATGTACACGCTCCAGGCTGGGGCGCAGCATGGGATTGCGACAGCCTACCGCACATCGGGCAACTGCGGGGCATGGGATACCGGAGACCGCACCGATGCGCTCACAACCGGGACGGACCCAAACAGTCATATCTTGGCGTTCAATCTAAGGGGCCGTGAAGGTGGCGCAATGCCAGAAATGGCAGACGTGGCAAGCCTGAGGGCGGCAAGCGGTGGAAGTTCACGCAGCTATATTTCAGCATCAGCAGTGCGTCGCTTGACTCCCGAAGAGTGTGAACTGCTCCAGGGCTTTCTGAAGGGCTATACCTTCATTCCGATCAACAAGAAGGGCAAGATGGCCGCCGACGGCCCAAGGTACAAGTCGCTAGGGAATTCGATGGCAGTGCCTTGCATGGAATGGATTGGGAGAAGAATTGCCATGGTTGATGCAATCCCGCCCAACGTCGGCGGAGAGGAAAGGAGGATAGCGGCGTGACCAACGAGCAAAAATCAGCCTCCCTCTGGCTCTCAGTGGCTCTTGGCGCAGTCGATGCCGTGATGCAACTGGAGAAGCCGCAAAGCGCCAGGTGGAACCGGCTTAAAGGCGCTGTGAAACCGATCAACCGAGCGGTTGACCTGTACCGGCTTGAGGAATTCGGAACCGAGGATATGGCGAACGCCTCTGCTCCTCTGGACACCATCAACTCCGAGATAAGGAGGATATACCCATGACCATCATCTGCGCCCACTGCGGACGGAAGATGATCGTCTCTGCGTGCCGGGAGCACCTGAACCATTGCAGCCGCGCCTGCTATCTGGCCAGCCTTCTCTTGGACCCCTCACAGGTCCAAAGAATGGCCAGAATGGGACTCAATCGTAGGGACGCTGCAAGGACCCTCGACATCCCGTACCCGACGTTTTACCGGAAGCTGAGACGGCAAGGTTTGAATGAGCACTTTAATCGAAATTAGGAGGGGAGTAGTGAATGTTGATATCCGACTGGCTGTTACTTTTCCCAACCATCACAAAACGAAACGACTAAAAAGAGCATTAGGATCTGACGGAATTGTTTCACTGGTTTTTTTGTGGTTGTGGGTAGCCGAAAACCGGCCGCATGGTGAGCTGAGAGGCATGGACGAAACCGACATTGCAGTCGCCGCTCAGTGGGAAGGCGAACCAGGAATTTTCATCTCTGCACTGTGCGAATTGAAATTTTTAGATCGAAAACGGTCGCTCTACCTTGTTCACGACTGGCAGGCAAATAATCCTTGGGCATCGGATGCTCAAGCACGTTCTGACAAGGCCCGTAAGGCCGCAAAAGCTAAGTGGGAGAAAAGAAACGGGAATATACCATGCTCCGAGCATGGTTTTAGCAATGCTAAATCGATGCTACTGCATGATTTGAGCAATGCCCCATCTCCATCTCCATCTCCATCTCCATCTCCATCTCCATCTCCATCTCCAAAAGAAGAGGAGAAGGTACCGCTCACCGAAAAACTGATTCGGGAGATGGCTCAAGAGAAGAGACCGTTCATCCGCCAGAAGTTTGAAATGACCGACAACGAGATTGACGTACAGGTTGAGGAGATGGTGGTCAAGGCACGGGCGCGGTCGCCCGGCCCGGATGTTTGGCTTTATATCAGCCGATTCCTAACGAACAGAAAGGATGACCTCAATGCAAAACGAAATCGAAATAGCGCAGCACAACCTGGAACAAAAGCGAGCAGCCTTCGGCCTGGCGACTTCAGCGACGACCTCACGCAAGAGTTTCTCGCCCATGGGAGTGGCTGAGTGCGAATTCTGTGGGGATGCGCGGGAGAGCTTGGCTGTTGCCGGGCTGCCATGGGCTGTCTATAAGCCCTGCATGTGCGAGGGGGCGGTAGCCAACAGGTCGGCAGAAGACCGTGAAGCTGAGAGCAGGGCCGAAGAGGCGAAGGAGACCGACCGGCGCTTCCAGGTCGCCCGATTCTTCGAGGAGATTCCCGACCATTTCCGCGACCGCACCTTCGAGTCCTACAGAGTTACCCCTGAGAACCGAGCTGCATACCTGATGGCACGGAACTGGCCGCCGACGGGTGGCAAACAGAGCTTGCTCTTCATGGGCGAACCAGGGACCGGAAAGACTCACCTTGCTGCGGCTATCGCGATCAATCAGGTGAAGCTTAACCGAGCCGTTATCTTCGGAACCGTTCCCACTATCCTAGGCCGAATCAAGGCGACGTTCGATGATAACCGAGCATCCGAGGCGGAGGTGAAGCGGATAATTATGGGTTGCTCACTGCTGGTTCTGGACGACTTGGGCAAGGAAAAACCGAGCGAGTGGGTGGAGGAGGTGCTCTACGAGATTATCAACGCCCGCTACGTCAAGAAGCTTCCCGTCATCATCACCACGAACGTCGGGCTGAAGGCTGTGGAGGCACGCTACGCCTGGAACGGTAAGGCCATTACATCCCGACTTTTCGAAATGTGCACAGGGGCCAATGTCGGCGGCGAGGATTACCGGAGGCGGAGATGCTAGTGATCTGCAGCCGGGCAGGAAACCAGAAATGTCACCCAAAATGTAGCTGGTCCAAACCGCATGATCCGTCCGAAGACGAAATACCCGGCGCTAAGCGGGTATGGACCCAATGCACAGAAGTCGGGCTTCGAGTGGTATGCCAACCATGCAGCACCCAAACCAAGGAGGAAACGATGAACACGGAAACTAAGCAGCAGGAGACACCCCCCTACACCCCGCCGGAGATCGAGATGATCCCGGTGGTGTCGAGCAACATCGAAAGCGTCGGGCATGACGGTGCGGAGACGATGAGGGTGAGGTTCAAGGGGAGCGACACCCGTCCGGCGACCGATTACGACTACCCCGGCGCCACGGAGCAGGACTCCTTCGACATCATCAACGCGGAGTCCGCTGGCAGGGCCTACCAGACGTTCACCAAGACCCGGGCAATTAAGGGAATCAAACTGGCCGCATAGGCCCAACCAAAAGGAGAATCACCATGGGCATCCTTGCCAATACCGTCAGCATCTGCCACTTCCAGGTCCGGGGCGAACTCGCCAAGGGCGACCTTTACGAGAACGCTGCTCAGTTGCTCGCGCTGCGCGCCTTCACCCCGATTGACGATTCGCTCGAAGAACTCTCCACTGGATGGGTTCAGCTGGAAGATCCGAAAGAGCACGCTTTTGCCGACGCCTCCGCATGCTGGCGCGACCGTTATCTGACCTTCTCCCTGCGCCGTGACCAGCGCAAAGTCCCGGCCGCTCTGCTCAAGGAACATCTCGACAAAGCATGCGAGTTATTCCTCGCTGAGAACCTCAACTTCACCCGCGTCCCGAAACAGCGCAAGGAGGAGCTGAAGGAGCAGACCCGGCTAAAACTTCTCGCCAAGACGCTGCCCGACCCGAAGGTCTACGACCTCGTCTGGGACACCGAGCGGAACATCGTCACCTTCACCACGTTCTCGCCGAAGATCGTGGAGATCCTTGAGGACCTTTTCAAGCAGACCTTCGAGGGCCTGCGCCTCACCGCGCTTCACCCCTACGAGCGCGCCATGTCCGTGCTGCCCGACCCGTATCGCCCGCTGCTCACCCTGGCGAATAAGGCGTCCGGCGACAACTACCTTGAGCTGATTCAGGAAAACAAGTGGATCGGTATGGACTTCCTGCAGTTCCTGCTCTACCAGACCATGAACAGCGATTCCGAGTACCGCGTCAACCAGCCGGGGCCGGAGAAGCGCGGGACGCAGTTTGTCGCCTATATCAACGACAAGGTGGTTCTGGTCGGATCGGGAGAGAACGGCAAGCAGATGGTGACCATCAACGGCCCACAGGATCGGTTCAGCGAAGTGAAGAACGCGCTCCACGGGACCAAGAAGATCACCGAGGCAACTATCCATCTGGAGACCGGAGACGATCACTACTGCCTGACCCTCAAGGGCGAGGCCTTCCACTTCGCGTCCTTCACTACCCCGGCGGTGAAGATCGAAAAGGACAACACTACCGACGAGCAGATGGAGCGGGAGGCCGTCTTCTTCGAGCGCATGGCGCTATTGGAGAAAGGCCTGCAGCTCTTCAACTCTCTCTTCGCGGCATTCCTGGTCGAGCGTCTCGGCCCCGAGTGGTACCAGTTCGAGGGCGTCATCGGTGAGTGGCTGGAGGCGGCATGATCTCGTTCTGGGTCCCGGGGGTGCCAATTCCCAAGGGAAGCGCCAAGGGGTTCTACATCCCCAGCCTGGACCGGGTAGTGATCACGCAGGACAACAAGAAAAGGCAGAAGCCCTGGGCATCGATGATATCGTCGGTCGCCCGGGAGCTTTTCCCTAAGCCGCTCATTGGCCCGGTAATGATCAGCATCGCTTTCAAAATGCCCCGGCCCAAGGCGCACTACCGTTCCGTGAAGAAAGCCCAGATCCTGCGGGATGACGCCCCGAAGTACCACACCATCAAGCCGGACAGCGACAAACTAACCCGGTGCGTCTTTGACGCCCTCACCAACATCGCGTGGATGGATGACCAGCAGGTTTCGGTAATCGCTCACGTCAGCAAAGTCTACGGAGACCGACCGGGAGCACTGGTCCGAGTCTGTGAGATCAAGGAGGAGTTTTGACATGGCCGGGAAAATAGATTTAACAGGCGTAAGGTTCGGGCGGTTGCTCGTTGTCAAAGAGTCCACTGAGCGGATTAGCGGGGTTCTTTGCTGGGACTGTATTTGTGACTGCGGGAATAAGGCGACTGTAAGAGGTTCAGTCCTTCGCCAGGGTGTGACCAAATCTTGCGGGTGTCTTAAACGGGATGTCGCAGGGCGTGCGCGCATAACCCATGGCGGTAGTACGTCCAAGGAGTATAGGGTCTGGAACCAGATGCGCCAACGCTGTACAAACCCCAATAATGCTCGTTGGGCCGCCTATGGGGGCCGAGGGATTACCGTTTGTGACCGGTGGATGAACTCATTCGGTAATTTTTTAGAGGACATGGGGTTCCGCCCTTTCGAAAAAGCCCAATTGGACCGTATTGACAACAATAAAGGGTACTCGCCTGAAAACTGCCACTGGGTTTCGTTGAAACAGAACCTTCGCAACATGCGGACCAATTTGGTCCTGACCGCGCGGGGCGAATCAATGCCAGTTTGCGATTGGGCTGAAAGGTCTGGTATCGCTTGCCGACTGATAGAGCAGCGCGTCCGAAGAGACGGGTGGGATGCAGAAAGAGCAATTTTCACCCCGTCTAGGGGTACGAGATAGGGCGCCCTGGTCAAAGACGTCCCCCGCGACTACATGCGCTGGTATCTCGGCCAAACCGAGACCGACGAGTATTTGAGGCAGGCGTTCCTATCCGTGATGCAGGCCTGACGAAGCAGGCGGGCTGCCACGATTGAAAAGAATTCAACTGCAGGGCACGATAAGGGGGCGGGTAAAACCACCCCCTTAAAATTGAAATTTGGAGTTTTGGCAAAAAAAGAGGGGGAGACGGTGAACGAATGGTATTTGCAGGATAGGCGGTCATATGTAGGCAACGACATGGTTTTCTGGGCAAAGGGTAAGAGCGGGTATACGACCAACGTTCATGAAGCACATATCTTCACAGAAGAGGAAGCCTTCAGCCAGCACCGCACCCGCAATAGCGATGTGCCATGGCCCAAAGCCTATATCGACAGTAAGACGCGCCCCGCCGTCGATTTCCAGTATGCAAAACACGAGGACGCTCTTGCCGGTACGGGCCGCAGGATAGAACCTCCTCCGAAAAGGAAGAAGCCAAGAGGGGTATACAACTGTGCAGAGTGTGGGAAGTTTATGCCTTGCACTACAAGGATATGCCCACACTGCAACGCTTGGAACGAGTATTAAACACCCCGCCTTGTGCGGGGATAGGAGGGGGAGGGGATGGATAAGGTTTACTGCTCATGTGGGCGAGATGTAGGGGGAAGAGCATAAGTCAACTTGCCCGATATCGAAATTGGCCGTTCGGGGCCAAGGGGTTTCCGGGGATACTGAGATCACCCGCCTAACCCAAGAAAACACCGCGCTCAGGGAGGAGGTGGAGACCAGCAATCAGCAAGCCACTTTGCTAGAACTCAGTCTTGATAGTCAGAGGGAACATACTGCGCGGGCCACTGCCAGAGCCGAAGCCGCCGAGAAGAAGGCAGAGGAGGCAGAAACTGCTAACAACTTCGACGCTACACGGCTGAAACGCCTTGCCACCATCTGCGGGCTAGCCTACGGTAACGAGTCGGACGAGTTCGTGCTAAACGTGGCAGGAAGCATCCTCGGCGAAATCACACGCGTGGTCGAACCGCTGTTTGCTCAGCTCACCGTCCAATCCGCTGCGGTCAAAAGGTACAAGGAGGTGTTGGACAGATACGGTAAGCACGACGATGAATGTGCCGCCGCGAGACGATTTCTGTGGAATCCTCAATTCTGTAACTGCGGGCTTGATGCAGCACTCGCTACCGATACAGTAACATCCCTGAGTTGAACAACCACACATAGTTGAGTTATCAGTTGACACAAATTCAACTGAGGTATAGATTCGGCGCAAAATGGGGGCACGGGGGCAGTTTGGCACCGCCAAGCAAGTACAATGCGAAGCTTTCAGCGACTATTTGCACGCTGATAGCATCAGGATATTCGCTGCGGAAGATAGAAGCTGTAGACGGGATGCCGACTAAGACCACGATATTACGGTGGTTATTCGAAGAGTCAAAATTCCGTGACAACTTCCGTGACCAGTACGCGCGTGCTCGGCGGATCCAGGCTGAATGCATGGCTGACGAGCTGATTGACATCGCCGATGACTCCAGCGAAGACGAGGTTTTCACGGACGATGGAAGGCGGCTGTTGAACAAGGAGTTCGTCCAGCGGTCAAAACTTCGGGTAGAGACTCGGCAGTGGGTGGCGATCAAGCTGCTCCCGAAGGTCTATGGGACACAGCAGGAAGATCCTGAAGACCTTACCCCCCCGGCTCCGACCAAGGTCGAGATCGTGGTACAGGATGCGAGGAAGGAGCAATCGTGAGCAAGGACAATCTGAGAGTTCTAAAGGGGAACGCTACCCCTTCTTTGAATTTGGAAATGGTCCGCAAGATGCGCGAAGAGTTGCCTATCTGGCGTGAGTATTTGACGATTCAGGCACAGATGACAAAGGCGAAGTTTGACGCTTTGAAGGCGGAGGGGTTCAGCGACCAGCAAGCGCTGGAGCTGAGCAAGACCTTGTTCTGAGCAGCATCCAGGTCCCCCTCAACGTCCCGCAGGCCTACTTCCTGGCCATGGTGCACAAGTTCAAGGCGTTCGTGGGCGGGTTCGGGACGGGCAAGACCTGGGTGGGGTGCTCCGGGATCGCCAAGCACTTCATGGAGCACCCCCGAATCAACGCCGGGTACTTCGCGCCCACATATTCGCAAATTAGAGACATCTTCTACCCGACCGTTGAAGAGGCGCTTTACCCTTGGGGCTTCAGCGTCAAGATCCGGGAGGCGAATAAGGAAGTCCACGTCTACCGCGGCCGAGTCGAATACGGGCTGATCAAGTGCCGGTCGATGGACAAGCCGGGCAGCATCGTCGGCTTCAAGATCGGACATGCTCACGTCGACGAGATCGACCTGCTGAAGATGGAGAAGGCGTTTCAGGTCTGGCGCAAGATCATAGCCAGGATGCGCTACAAGGTCGACGGGCTGAAGAACGGGATCGACGTAACTACCACGCCTGAGGGCTTTCAGTTCGTCTATCAGCAGTTCGTGCAGCAGCTTTTGAAACACCCAGAAATGAGGAGCATGTATGGTCTGGTTCAGGCGAGCACGTATGATAACGAGCGTAATCTGCCTGACGATTACATACCATCTCTTCTGGCGACCTATCCGGCGCAGCTTATCGAGGCTTACATCCGGGGGCAGTTCGTAAACCTCAGGACCGGCAGCGTCTATGCGAGCTTCGACCGGAAGCTGAACAACTGCGCGGACACGGTCCAGCCGGGAGAGATCCTGAGGATCGGTCTCGACTTTAACGTGGGGAAAATGGCGGCGATCACCCACGTGCTCAGGGACAACCAGCCGCGCGCCGTCGACGAGATCATCAACGGCTACGACACCCCGGACATGATCCGTATGATCAAGGAGCGGTACTGGCTCTACGACGGGAACACCTACAAGCCGACGCGACAGATCAGAATCTACCCGGATGCTTCGGGCGACTCTCGCAAGTCGGTGAACGCCAGCAAGACAGACTTGGCGCTGCTCCGGGATGCCGGGTTCCAGGTGGTCGTGAACCACGCGAATCCCCCGGTAAAAGATCGCGTGAACAGCATGAACGCAATGTTCAAGAATGCGGCGGGGCAGCGGCGGTACCTGGTCAACGTGGAGAAGTGCCCGACCTATGCAAGCTCGCTGGAGCAGCAGCCCTGGGATGATAAGGGGGAGCCGGACAAGAAAACCGGCCATGATCATCCAAACGACGCCGCCGGGTATTTTATCGAGAAGGAATTCCCAATCGTGAAGCCCACGGTCACTTCGAGTGATGCGTGGTAAGGAGGAAGGATGGGCAAGTTCAGGAAGAAACCCGTGGTCATTGAGGCCATCACGTTTGAGGAGTTGGTGGAGTACGGTAAAGCCAACAGCTCAAACCCTTTAAACATAGTCAACGGCATGCCGTGGTCCTTCAAGTACAAGGGGCACCCGATCAGCCACGAAAACGACCGGTGCTACCTTATCCCGACGCTGGAAGGCACGCACAACATGACTCCCGACGACATGCTGATCACCGGCGTGCAGGGCGAGATCTACCCTTGCAAAATCGACATCTTCAAAGCCACCTATGAAGAGGTCGAGCCTGACTGCGCCCACTACTGGATTCCGCAAGGCACCGCCGACAAGCCGGACTTCCGCATGATGCACGGTATCGAGCGGGTGCACGCGACCTGTTCCAAGTGCAATGCGAGATCGTTCTTCACCCGTGAGCAGTGGCGGGCGATTCCTGCGGCGCTGCCGCCGACAGGGGAGTGACCGTGTCTATAATCGAAGAAGCCAAGGCACTTCTGCGGTCACCCTTCACTATCGCCCCTGGCCCTGAGGCAGAGGCCGCTATCCTGATCATTGAAGGGCTGTTGGCTGGGATGACGGGGCTTGTCTGGACCAAAGAGGCTCCGACGGAACATGGGTGGTATTGGTTGAGAAGACGTGGGGATAAAGACGCTGAGGTTGTCCAAGTTTCCAAATGGATGGACGGCAGCGTGATGTTTTCTTTCGTGGGCACGGATGAAGACGTGGCCGTCGAAAAGCTTGTTGATTTCTACCCGTGGGAGATAGCAGGCCCCATTCAACCACCAGAATGACTTCCAGCCGGCTTAGCTCAGTAGGTAGAGCGCCTCTCTTGTAAAGAGGATGTCGCAGGTTCGAGTCCTGTAGTCGGCTCCAGTGTGCCAACGGCAGGCCATAATAATCGGTGTAGCGCGCACCGAAGCTGTGACAGCCGGGAGAGACCGGCAACAAGCATTTCACATCCCCCCATAGTGGGATTACCAGTTTTTGACGCGGGGTAAACTCCGTGCAGTGGTAGACCCTGGTTTTGAGCCACGTCCCCGCGAGCCTTAGGGCTGTTCATTGCGGACTCATTACTGGGCCAGGCCGGGGGCCTGCGGAAACGTTCAAGGCCCCAAATCATCAACTTGCGCAATTTCGCAAACTGACTTTTATCCTTGACCGAAGCGAGAGGTAATTGATTATGTCTGGATACTCTAAACGAGAATGGCTGAATCCGGACGGTCATCCTTCGACTGGCTCAGTTGTGGCATATCATGGTGATTCTCCGTGGAGTTCAGAAGACGGGGAGCCGTCAATTATGACGATTCTGGAAATATCAGACTGCCATAATAAGGTTCGGCTACACTGTTCCCAAAAAGACACATTGGAAGAGTTTATAAAGAAAATGGAAATGCTGCGCAATGTGATAGATGAGTTTGTCACACATCTGAAAAACGTATAATCATCCGACCGCCGTGAGGCAGGGCAGGAGACATCATGGAAAAACCCACCGTCAGAACCCCTTCGCCGCGCATGGCCGCACTGGCTGACAAGCGCACCCTCATAAACGACCTCATGGGGGGCACGTTCCGCATGCGCGCCGCTGGCGTCAAGTGGCTCCCCCAGCACCCGGCCGAGGGCGACGGGGTCTACAAAACCCGGCTCGAAAAGACCTTCCTGGACAACTTCCTCAGCGATACCATCGATAAGTCGAACGGCAAGATCTTCAAGAAGCCGATCAAGGCCGAGGACGTTCCGACGCAGATCGAAGAACTCCTCGACAATATCGACCTTCAGGGGAGCGGGCTGGACGCGTTCGCGCAGGAGCTGGGCAAGCGTGCGCTCGAAGCTGGGATCACCTACGCCTTGGTGGACATGCCACCGGCGGGCGACGTCAAGACGGCAGCCGAGGAGAAGGCTGCAGGCATTCGCCCCTACGTCGCCCACATCGACCCGGACAACGTGATCGAGATCCTGACCGAGCGGATCAACGGCGCCGATGTCATCAAGCGGGTTCGTATCCTCGAATGCTCCATGGAGAATGACGGGGAGTGGGGCTACACGAAGGTGGAGCAGGTCCGGGTGCTGGAGATGCGCGAGGGTGTCATGTGCTTCGACGTCTACCGGGAGGTGGAGAACGCTACTACCAAGAAGAAGGAGTGGCAGCTGCAGCCGGACCTCTCCGGGGTTACCACCTTCCCCGCGATCTTCCTGGTTCCCTTCTACACCAACCGCACCGCGTTCATGGAGGGAGAGCCAGGCTTCCAGAACGTCGCCGAGAGCTGCCTTGAACACTGGCAGGTAAAGAGCGAATACGCTCATTCCCTCTCGATGCAGTGCTTCGGAATGCTGACGGCATGCGGAGTTGAAACCGAGGCTGTAATCCAAGTGGGGCCAGCCAAGGTATTACGCAGTACCAACCCCGATGCAGTCTTCACCTATACCGAACCCACCGGCAAGGGCGTAGAAATGGCGCTCAACGCGCTCAAAGCCATTGAATCCCGCATCGACACGGCTGGGGTCAACCTCCGAGTGGAGAATGCCGGGGAGGTAACGGCGACTGCGGCGCGCCTGGACAGCGACGATACGAACGCAGGGCTCGTTGCCGTCGGTCATGGCTTCGAGGATTCCTGGGAGCAGGTCATCGGCCACATGCTTACCATCCTCAAACTGGAGGGCGAGGTTGAGATCGAGATCTGCACCGATATCGGCGGAGCGAAGGGGACGCAGGCAGGACTCACCGAACTCGGCAAGGCGAGGGCAATAGGCGACCTTTCGCAGGAGTCCTACCTCAGCGCGCTGGTGTGGCGCGGGGAGTTGCCGGAAGACTTCGATATCGCCGCCAACTGCGAGCAATGCGCGAACGAGGGGCCGGCGCTGGGCAGTATGACCGGGCAGACACAGATGACCGGCGACGCCACCAAATGCCCGAAGTGCGGCGCTGATGTCCCGGCGGGCGCCAAGGAGTGCCTAGACTGCAAAGAACCCATGAAAGGAGGCCCTCAGGATGGCTAAGTGCGGCGGGAAAGGCGGCGGCAAGAAGAAGTAGCGGGAGGTGACTGGTGACGTGCGCTGCATGCAAGGTGATGATGCTGAGGGTGGCGAGGCTCCTTGAGGGGTTATCAGAGGTCGAACTGCCCGAGCCGATGCGTCATGAGATTCGGCAGGTGAAGTTCATGCTCGCGTTCACCGGCTACCACATCGCCAACCAGGAGCTTTCGGAACTGCCAAGCGGCAGGGACCACTACAAGGAGGGGTCGTGAAGGTCTGGGAAACCGTGAAGAACACCGCAAGGGTAATCTGGGCCGTGCTGCGACCCGGAAAGCCCAATCTGCAGATCTAAGGGAGAAGACATGAGCGTAACCGTGAAGAAGCTGGGCCCACGTCGGTGGATTTGCAAGGGGCCGCAAGGGCACAAGGGCGAGGGGAGCACCAGAGAGATTGCCATGGCGGAGTATGCGCAGCGGGTGGCGAAGTGATAACACACCTCGCCTACGTCCCTATTTTCACGTGCGCTGTGTTCCTGGTAGGAGACTGTGACCACATTGAGGCTATGGATGCGATCTACGCACTGGAAGGTAAAAAGACACGGTGCGAGTTGACTGATGGGCCGTTGGGGTCTGTTCGGAGCGTAGGCGGAGACGTGTTCTGTTACATCAAGGATCTCGAAGCCGGCAGCGTCATGTTCCATGAGTTGACCCACGTTGCTTGCTCCATTATGGAGATCCATGGCATCCCTCTTTGTACTGAGACCGAGGAAGTTATGGCCTACCTAGTCGGGTGGCTCAAGATCAACGTCATGGACCCGATCTACGAAAAACGGGAGGCATTGCTCTCATGACCCCCGAAATCTCTAAGCAGCTTTTCGACCTGGGCGTGAATCGGCAGATCGCCCTGCAGCGCTACGGCAACAAGGTGGTGCGCGACATCATCGCCCTGCTGAACGATGCCGACAAGGAGCTGATGGCGAAGATCGCGGCGCGCGGGGAGAGCGGGCCCTGGACGTCGGCACGGCTGAAGCTGCTCTTTGCTGAGCTAAAAGACGCGAACGACCAAGCCTACTGGGAGGCGCAGAAGTCGATCACGAAGGAGATGAAGGCCTTTGCGGATCATGAGGCGGAGTCGGCAGATCAACTGCTGCAGACGCAGCTACCCGTCACCCTTACCACTACGCTCCCGCCGGCCGCAACCCTGGCCGCAGTAGTCGACCGTACCCCGATCACCGTGGGCCCGGACAAGAAGCTGCTATTGGAGGAGATCTTCAGCGGACTGGCTGCCAGCAAAGAGGAAGCGATTCGCGGAGCCGTGCGGCTGGGAGTCGTAGAAGGCGAGACCGTTGACCAGATCGTGAGGCGACTGGTCGGCACCCGGGCGGCCCGTTTCACTGACGGCATCATCGAGAAGCATCGGCGTGGAGCCGAGGCGATGGTACGGACCATCATCAACCACACCAGCAACGGGGCAATGCAGGCAGTCTACCGAGAGAATGGGAACGTGGTGAAGGGATGGACATTCCTGGCCACGCTCGACGGCAGGACCACTATCACCTGCGCCTCGCTCTCCGGTACCGAGTGGCCGGTAGGGCAGGGGCCTATCCCCCCACGGCACATCGGGTGCCGATCCTTCGCGCTCCCGAAGCTCAAGACCTTCCGTGAGCTGGGAGTGAACATTGACGAGATGCCGGCCGGTACCCGCTCTTCAAAGGACGGACAGGTGCGCGCCGATATCGGCTTCGGCGACTGGCTCAACGGCCAGCCGGTCAAGGTGCAGAAAGAGATCCTCGGTGCCACTCGGCAGAAACTTTTCACCGACGGGAATATGCCGGTTGACCGTTTCACCGATAACCGCGGAGTCACCTATACCTTGGACGAGCTGAAGCTGCGCAACAAGGCGACGTTTGAGCGGGTGTTCGGGTAAATTCTCCTTGCCGCCGCGCGCCGCCCGCTGTAAACTTCCCCGGTGCGCGCCCTTATCCCCTTCAGCAGAGTCTTCATCGCCGTCACCTTCCCCCACTCAAAAGGGGAGCGCTACCCCTCCGCCCTGGAGCTTGCCCGCAACGCCGACTTCTACCGGGAGGGGACTCTCGGAGCCGGGCCGCTCCACATCGCCGGGTTCCACTTCGAGCGGTCGGCGATTCTGCGCGCCGTGGCGCTCCTTGAGTACGCCGGCTGCATCCGTGGCTGCATGGTGCTCAATCCCACCTCTGTATGGGGGCCGGAGCGCACCCTGCGCGTGCTGCGCTGCATCCTCACCGCCCTCGGCTGCCGCAATCCGGCCGCGTACTGTCGGATCCCCTGCGAGACCCCGGCAAACGTCCCGCCCGGCTCCGCCCCCTCAATTCTCCCCTGCCGACTGCTGGATTGCTACTTCATCAAGAACTGGCATAGCACCGAGCCGATCCCCGATCAACTCCAGGCGGCCGCCGTCGAAAGCGGCTGCGAATGGTGTCCTCTTTTCAACTCCGTTGAATACTATTCAACTGACCGCTGCCTGCCATTCCCCCAGGATCTCCCCGCCGTCCTGTAACACCCTCACTCCGCCTACGTTTAGCCAATCTCGAACCGTCTTCACTCTCAGTTGAATTTTTTATTGACAAAGGTGCGCTCTCGGCGTATCTGTCGTGTGAATTTTGTACTCAAGTGAGTAACATACTGCCTGGATAGGCAACCAACCCGTGAGGGTCTACGAAAAGGGGCGCGAAGCCATGAAGCTGAAACTGAACGAGCAGGGGTTTGCAGAGGTAAAGGACGGGAAGCCCGTTTACCTCGATGACAGTGGCGCCGAGATTCCCTTCGATGCGCCCGCAGCAATGGCCAAGATCACCGCTCTGAACGGGGAAGCGAAAAACCACCGGCTGAAGGCCGAAGAACTCGCCACCGCGCTCAAGCCCTTCGAGGGGATCGACCCGGCCGCTGCTGCCAAAGCCCTCCAGTTCGCTCAGTCGATGGAAGGCAAGAAGGCTATGGATGACGAGGGGATCAAGACCCTCATCGCCAACGCCGTCAAGCCACTGCAGGAACAGCTGGCCGCCAAGGATCAGGAGTTGACCGGTAAGGATGGGCACATCTACAAGCTGGAAGTCGGCAACCGCTTCGCCACCAGCTCGTACCTCAAGGATAAGACGATCCTCGGGGAAACGCCGGACATCGCCGAGGCCTTCTTCGCCAAGAACTTCAAGGTCGAGGGCGGCAAGGTAGTTCCCTACGACGCAGCCGGCAACCAGATCTACAGCCGCGTGAAGCCCGGCGAAGTCGCAGACTTTGACGAGGCAGTGGCCATCCTGGTCGAAAGCCACCCGAAGCGCGACCACATCCTGAAGGGCTCCGGCGGGTCCGGTGCAGGTACCCCGGGTAGCCAGGGGGGCGGAGGCGGAGGCGGCAAGACTCTGAACAGAACAGCATTCGGCGCACTGGACCCTGCAGGCCAGTTGGCCCACATCAAAGGCGGGGGAACCGTCGCAGACTAAACCTCCTCGGACTGTCGTGAGATAGGCTGGGGAGATAACCTCACCGCTGTGAAGCGGCATGTAAGGAGAATCCCTCATGGGCAATACCCTCACCGGCCTTATCCCGGTCCTTTACGAGTCCCTCGACGTAGTTTCGCGCGAACTGACCGGTTTCATCCCGGCGGTTTACAAGAACTCCAATGCGGAGCGCGCGGCCCTCAACGAAAGCATCACCTACCCGATCACCTCCCCGAGCTCGCTCATCGATGTGACCCCCGGCGTCACCGCTCCGGACGCTGGCGACCAGACCATCGGCAACGGGTCCATGATCATCTCCAAGTCCAAAGGCTATCCGGTCCGCTGGAACGGCGAAGAGCAGAAAGGGATGCTGAACGCCGGCACCTACAACGCCCTCCTGATGGACCAGTTCCAGCAGGCCTTCCGCACACTCGCCAACGCGGTCGAACTCGACATCGCAGTTGCAGCCTACAAGGGTGCTTCCCGCGCCTACGGCACCGCCGGCACCGCCCCCTTTGGCACCGCTGGCGACCTCTCCGACGTGGCCCAGGTCAAGAAGATCCTGGATGACAACGGCGCCCCTGGCGACCGTAGGCTAGTGCTCGGTACCACCGCAGGCGCCAACATGCGCGGCAAGCAGAGCGTCCTCTTCAAGGTCAACGAGGCTGGCACCGCCGACATGCTGCGCGCTGGCATTCTCGGGCAGTTGTCCGGGTTTGGCATCGGCGAATCCGCCCAAGTGCAGACCATCACCAAAGGCACCGGCGCTAACTACGTCACCTCGGGATCCACGGCCGTAGGTGTCTCCGACATCGCCCTGGTGACCGGCAACGGGACCGTCAACGCGGGCGACGTGGTAACCTTCGCCGCCGATGCCGCCAACAAGTACGTGGTGGGTACCGGCGTAGCGGCACCCGGCACCATCTCCCTCAACAAGCCCGGCGCGCTGGTTACCATCCCCACCGCCAATGCCCTCACCGTAGGCGCCAACTACACCGCGAACATCGGCTTCTCGAAGTCCGCGATTCACCTGGTCACCCGCGCCCCCGCCATGCCGGTCGATGCCAACGGCAAAGCCCTCGACATGGCCGATGACGTGATGATCGTCACCGATCCGGTCACCGGTCTCGCCTTCCAGATCGCCATGTATCGCCAGTTCCAGCAGATCATGTACCTAGTGAGCCTCGCATGGGGTGTGAAGGCCGTCAAGAGCCCCCACATCGTCACCCTGATGGGTTAAACCACAAGGGCGCCGCCATGATCGGGGCGCCCTTCACCCTTTCTCTCAACTCTCTCTTTGCGAGGTACCACCATGGCTGAAAACCAGGAAGAAACCCAGGACCAGATCCAGGACGAATTTCACACCAAGAGCGCCGAAGAACTCGCCGCATACCTGGACGAGAATCTGGTGAGCTACTCCAAGCCCGCCAGCAAAACGACTCTCTTGTCCCTTTGCCGGGCTATCGCTCAGGTCAAAACGCTGCAGGCGTCCTACCACGGCGGCGGCTCCAGCGATGTCGAACTGGTGACCGTCCACAAGGATGGTACCGACCTGGAAGTTCACCCGACCTGCGTCGCCGGCCACGTCGAGGCTGGCTGGAAAGTGAAGGGGTAAGCGATGGCGCTGGTGGTCGAAACGGGCGGGATCATCCCGGCTGCCAATTCGTACAGCACGGTCCTCGACTGTGACACGTACCACTCCGACCGCGGAAACGCAGCGTGGGGCACGGCATCCGATGCCCAGAAAACCGCCGCGATCATCAGCGCCACCACCTTTCTCGACAGTCACTACCGCGCAAGGCTCAAAGGCTTTAAGGTTCAGCCTTTCACCCAAGCTTTGGAGTGGCCGAGGATCGCCGTAGAGATTCCCGGATTCATCGACGCAATGAGCCGCTCAGTGCTCGGGAACCAGGGCCACTACTACCTCCCCGCCAACCTGATCCCCCAGCGCGTGAAGGATGCCGTCTGCTCCCTGGCTCTCCGGGCGCTCGCCGGCCCCCTTGCTCCCGACCTGAATGGGGCGCTGAGTAAGGAGAAGATCGACGTGATCGAATTCGAGTATGGGAAGGGCAACAAGGGCGCCGTGCTTTACCCGGAGATCGACCAGTTGCTCTCCGACTACCTGAAACCGATCAACAGCTGCGACGCCGTGCGCGGATAACGGAGGCCACCTGTGCCCGAGAAAGAGTATTCCCCGAGACGCCAGCGCACACTGACTGATGAAGACGTGGCCGCGATCAGCGAAGCCGTAAGGTGCAAATCTAACGCCTGCCTGTTCACCCCCGAAGAGGTCCAATTCGTTCGGGACTGGCTGGACACTGCTAAAACCGCCAAGAGCGAGGTTGTGAAACTAGCTGTGAAAGGGATCTTCGTTCTGGTCGGGCTGGTGGCAGGGATCAAGGTTGCTATCGAGATGGGCTGGTTCAGGGCTGGGGGCAAGTAGTGAACTACGAATCCGTCCGCAAATCGGCATCGGCCGGTATCAGGTCTGCCGGCTTCAAGATGACCGCGCGCCGGTCGGTACCGGGCGAGTATGACGAGGTTGCCGGACAGCCGGCGGCGCCCACGGTTCAAGAGTGGGACGTCTACGGGATCAAGGCGAGCCTCGGTAAGCTCACGAAGTACGCCGAGTTCTCCGCCCATATCAAGAGTCTAGTTGAGGCTGGGGCGATCATGCTGATCCTTGAGGCCGTGGGTTACGTCCCGAAGATCGGAGACCAGATCTACCTCCCCGGGGGCTCCGGTGGCGACTCGATCTGGTGGACGGTTCAGGCAGCAGACGGACTGGATCCCGGCGGAGTCGACACCATGTTCAACGTGATGGTTCTCCGGTGAGTACCGACAACCTGGCAGCGTTTCAACTCGATCTTTCCAACTTCGCCAAGGTAGTTGTGCCCCAGGCCCACGCAGCGGTGGTCAAGAAGATCTCCTTTGAGCTGCTGACCAGGATCGTCCAGAAGACTCCGGTCGATACAGGCCGGGCGCGCGCCAACTGGAGCGTTTCACTGGGTGCTCCGTCCGGGGCCCAGGCCGAGACCTTCGACAAAGATGGCGGCGCCACCATCGCGACAGGGCTGCAGGGGATCACGGCAGCCGACCCGGCACGCCAGGTGGTCTGGCTGGAGAACAACCTGCCCTACATCGAAGCGCTTGAGGACGGACACAGTTCGCAGGCTCCGGTCGGGATGGTAGAGGGCAGCCTCAACGAGATTCAGACCTTCATCAACCAGCTGTGAGGACGGGATGAGCTACGACGCGGCGGCAGCCGAGATCAGAGGAAGGCTGAAAACTCAGTGGGGAGCTATCACCCCCATCGAGTGGCCGAACCTCACATTCGCTGCGCCGAACCCCGCCGCACCATGGATGCGATTCACAATCAAGGAAGGCGACGCAGCACAGCTTTCCATCGGTGCAGATAAGAAGGACCGGCGCCACCCGGGCATCATCACCCTCCAGTTCTTCGACGGGCTCAACAAAGGGGACGGTCCCTTGACCCGGCTCGCAGACCAGGCTGTAGATATTTTCCAGAACTGGTGCGGCGCTACCGTCCGATGCCTCACCGCCTCGGTCAAGACCATCGGCAACGATGGCCAAGGATGGTACCAGATCAACGTCACAATCCCCTTCTACTGGGACGATCTCAAATAGGAGCAGACCATGAAAATCCAATTGCTTGAAAATCAGATGATCGGCGAGGAGCTTTACAATCGCGGCGACGTGTACCCGAAGCCGGATCACGAAGGCGAAGTCGACGAGACGGCGCAGCGCGCGCTTGTCGCCTACGGCAAGGCGGCAGAGATCGGGGAAGACGGTGCAGTGGCTCCGGCTGCCACTCCGTCACCGGAAACTGCCGCGCAGGTTCAGGGCGAAGAGCCGAACCACTAATCACCAACCAAGAAGGAGAACGCCATGTCGCCTACCTCCGGATACCAGGCAGGTATCAGCACCAACGATGTCATCGTTTCCTATGCGCCCGAGGCGGCATGGGCTCAGAAACCGGCCGTGGCTTTCCAGCAGATCCGCATGGACTCGGAAGGCTTCACCCAGGCCAAGGGCCGTAGCCGCCCGAGCGAGATCAACGCCACCGGGCAGGTCTCGGCCGCCGTCACCAACAAGGTGGAGACCAAGGGCGACACCAAGCACTCGCTTTCCTCGGCCACCCCGTTCGACATCATCGCGGCCTCCATCATGGGCACTCCCTTGGCGGCCACCGCGGTCACCGCAGCCACCATCGCCGCAGTCGCCGACGGATTCACCGATTCCGGCAACGGGCTGGCCGGGCTCATTCCGGGTGCATGGGTCCGTGTCAAGGGCCTCACCGGGGCAGGCGTCACCAGCAACGGGCTTTACCAGGTGCTGACTGCGGCCGCCGGTAAGATCACCACGCTCCCGGCCCCGCCCGCGACTAAAGTTGCCGGAGACAACGTCTCCATCACCGGCCAGTGCGTGCGCAACGCGAACGTGTTTCAGTCCTTCTTCTTCCAGAAGCAACTCACCTCCGTACTGTTCCTCCAGTACCCCGGCACCTGGCCGACCGGCGGCGACATCTCGGCATCGCAGGGCGGGTTCTTCGCTGGCTCCCTGAACTTCCTGGCACAGGATCAGCTCTCGGCTGTTGCTGACGGTTCCACCGGGGCGCAGCTTGCCGCCGGGGCAGGCGACGTCATCAGCACCGTGAACGGATTCGGCAAGGTCTACCGTGGCTCCGGCGAAATGATGTCCGGGGCGACTCCGGCGACCATCATGAAGCTGGACCTCAAATGGTCCGGTCAGAGCGCAGCCGCGCAGTACGGTCTCGGCTCCGCCGCCGCGCAGGGTATGCGCAAGGGGCTGCTCGAAGCTACCGGTTCCGTCTCCCTCTATTTCCGGACCTTCGACCAGTACACCGAGTTCATCAACGAGACGAAGGCAATGCTCTCCTTCTCCGCCTGCGACTCGCTGGGTGCCGGGTTCGTCTTTACCCTGGCCAATGCCGCGCTGATGGATCCGAAGATCGTGGCCGGAGGCCCGAATCAGGACGTGATGGCAGACTTCACCCTCGAGGGTAACCCCTCGGCGTCGGCCGGTATCTTCGGCGGCTGTACCCTGCAGATCGACAAGGTTTCGTAGTTCATTCAGTGGGTCGGCGGGGCGGCCCTCCCCGCGTGGGGGACTGCCCCTTTGCTGCCGCTTTTTATTCCACCACCAGAGAGGAGTATCACCATGAAGAAAGAAGCTGTTACCCCGCACCCGCTGTTCGCCGCCTTCAAGACCGACTCCACCATGGAGACCGACGGGATCCTGCTGCGCTATCCCGGCTTCGAGGTAAAGGTCGCGCGCGCCGGCGGCGCCAACAAGGCCTTTGGTAAGTTGTTCGAGTCCCGGATCTCCAAGCCCTACGCGCGGCAGATGAAGATGGGGACCATGGACGATGACCTGGCTTCCCAGCTCATGGCCGAGGTCTACCACGACACCATCCTGATTAAGGGGACCTGCCGCGCGCAGGACGCCGCCGGCAAGTGGCACGACAACTCCATCCCGACCGCAGACGGCAAGATCGTGGACGCCACCCGTGCCAACGTGGTCAAGCTCTTCTCGACCGACCTTGCCGAGCTCTTCCGCGACATCCAGGGGCAGGCCGGAGACTTCGCCAACTATCGCCAGATGGACATGGAGGAGGCCGCGGGAAACTAAGGGTCTGCCTCCGCTGGCAACTGCAGTGGGGGCCCGGTCTCAAGGGCCTTGAACAGATGGAGCAGGACAACCCGGCCGATCCTCCTCCTGCTCTTTTAAACCGTCCCTTCCCTGCCGAGTGGGAGACATCCTACTGGGAGGCTTTCAACAGGCTTTCAAGCTCGCGGCAGTGGACCATGGGCGGCCCGGCCGCCATACCGATGAGTGAGATGCTGGCCTACTTCAACATGTACGGGATAGACGATGCTACCGAGCGCGACGAGTATCTCTTCGTGCTCCAGGAACTGGACGCTGAATATCTCGACCATGCCTCGAAAAAGGTGAAATGATGGGACAGGGCACCGAAACATATCTCCGCGTAGGGGTCGACGGTACGAGGGCGCAGGACGGCTCTCGTATCGTCACCCGCTCTCTTGACGACATCTCCCGCAGCGCCCAGTCCTCAACAAGTAACGTCGGAATGCTCCAGTCGGCCATGGATGGTCTCGGCGGGGCAGCAAGCCGGCTTTCCGTCATGGTCGCAGGCGTCGCCGCGGCCTTCGCTACCTGGAAACTGAAAGAACTGCTGCAGGACTCCACACTCCTCGCCGCCAGGGTGGAAACTCTCGGCGTCGTTATGCAGCAGACCGGAAAAAACCTCCTCTACACCAACAGCCAGATGGAAGGTTACGCCAAGGGCGTGGCCGCCATGGGGATCACCACCGAGGCCTCGCGCCAGTCCGTCATTCGGATGGTCCAGGCCAACCTGGACTTGAAGGAGTCCCAGAACCTCGCCCGGATCGCCCAGAACGCGGCGGTCATCGCAAACACCAACTCCTCGGATGCATTCGATCGGATGATCCTCGGCATGTCCACCGGGCAGGCGATCATCCTTCACCACATGGGCCTGATGGTGAACTTCGAGAAGGGGTACCAGGAACTTGCGGCAAGCCTCGGCAAAACTGCTGCTGAGCTGAGCGAAGAGGAAAAGGCCCACGCCCGGGTGATCGAGGTGAAGAAGTCAGCCGTCAACATCAATGGTGCCTACGAAGCATCCATGGGCACCGCCGGCAAGCAGATCCAGTCCATGAAGCGCTACACCGAAGAGCTCAAGCTCGCGCTCGGCCAGGTGTTCCTCCCGGAGCTCACTGCCGCCGTCTTCGCGGTATCGGACGGGCTGAAATTCATGCAGGGCCACGTGAGCGAGATCAAGAGCGCGGCCGGCGCGCTGGTCGCAATCGGGCTTACTGTCTTCTTCGCTCGTACCGCGGCCGCTGTCTACGATGCAGGCCGGGCCCAGGTGATCTACGCCGCACAGATGCTTCAGGGCAATGTGGTTACCCTCGGGAGCGCGCAGGCAAATCTCCAAAGGGCCGCTGCACAAGTCGAATCTACTCAGGCCGCCCTTGCAGCGGTGACAGCCTCGGCGCAGGAGGCAATCGCAACGCAGGCCTCGGCTGCTGCCTATCGTGAGTATGTGATTGCTGTAGGTCTCGCGAGTGCGTCGGCAGAAACGCGTGCCGCTGCTCACTGGGAACTCATCGCACTGGACGCGCAGCTTCTAGCCGCCGAGACGCAGATTACCGCGGCTATCGCCGCTGAATCAGCCGCCCAAGGCTCCGCAGCTGTCGCGTCGATTGCACATGCTGAAGCGATGAACGCGGCCACCTTCAGCTCCAGAGCCCTTGCCGTAGCTCAGTCGATGGTCACCGGTGTGATAGGAGGCATGAAGGCCGCGCTCGCCCTCGTCGGAGGGGAGATTGGCCTCATCATCATCGCTATCGGCGCGCTCACCTACGCCTGGGAGAAGTTCAAGGATCGTCAGGCATCCGTGAACCGGGAAATAGCAGAGAACGGAGCCGGGTCGGTTCGCTCCAAGCTGATGAAGGAAAACGAAGAACTGGCAGCGATGATCAAGTCGCAGACCGAGACTCCGAGCCAGAAGATAGAAGAGGCCGCGACCAAGGCGCAGACCGACTTGAACAACCTTAAGAAGCAGGAACTGTCGCTGCAGCAGCAGATCGTGGCAACCCAGAAAAGCGGGGACACCCGGAGGCTGCAGGTTCTGGAAGCACAGCTCAAGAGCAACAAACTAGATCAGGCTTTCGTCCCGCAGCTCGCAGAGCAGCAGAAGAAGCTTTTGGAACAACAGGCGAAGCTGCAGCAGAAGGCTCCCAGCGGTGGGCCGGCGGATAACTCCGAAGCTGAGCGGCAGGCTGCTTACGACCGCAGCGTGTGGGACGCGACCCGCGCGCTGGACCTCCAGCACAGCAAAGAAAAGATCGCCCTTGCCGAGGTGACCAGCAAAGAGCAGCTCGACATCCTGAAGCAGCAGTTCGACCAGGGCCTTGTAACTGAGCAGGACATGCTGAACCGCCAATACGAACTTGAGCGGTCCTCCGCCATGAACCGGCTGAAGTTGCTCAACGCTGAAGCCCATACGGCCTATCAGGCGTACAGCAAGACCAGCGACAACCCGAACACCGACCGGCTGCAGCAGCTCCAGGATGAAACCAAATACGACGCGGCAGCGGCGGCAGCCGAGCGCGCGGCACGCGAGATCGACGCCATGGACACGCTGCAGCCCGGCAAGCGTCAGGCACTGTTTCAACAGCAATCCGCCAGCCTCTCCAGCGTCAACGGCCAACTCCTTGAGGCGCAGGGGAGCTACCGGAAGGCGGCGGAGGCCAAGGCTGCCTTTGAGCAGAGCTCCCCCGAATTCCTGAGACTCCCCGAAGAGCTGAAGCTCCAGAAGAAAGCCCTCGGCGAGTTGGTGATAGAGGAAGGCAAGCGGAAGGATATTTCGATTTCGACTGCCTCCACCCTTTCAGACCTGGCGAACCAGTTGACCCGACTCAACAGCCTGGAAAGTTCCTATCAGCTCACAGTTGAACAGGCCGCCACCGGTCGCCTCTCCATTTACGAGGCAGAGCGGACAGCGCTGCAGTCCCGGTACAACGCCGAAAGCGGGGCCAGCGAGGCCTCCCGCCAGGTGCAGGAGCAGTTGCGCCAAAGCATCGAGCAGACCAGCGCCAAGATCGTTGAGCAACAGAAGATCCTCGGCGACCGTACCGCGATAGGCGGGGCGCAGTCGGCGCTCTACGAATATGCCAAGACGGCGACCGATGCCGGCGCACAGATCAAAAACGCCATGCTGAACGCCTTCCAGAGCATCGAACAGGCCTTGACCAACATGATCACCAAGGGGAAGGGTGACTTCCACTCGCTGCTCAGTTCCCTTGGTACCGATATCGCCGGTATGCTGGTCAAGCAGAACATCACCGGGCCGATCACCTCCTTCCTTGGACAGGCGGTCTCCGGACAGGGTACCTCGGGGCTGAGCGGTATGTTCTCCACGGGAAGCATGTTCTTCTCCAACCTCACCGAGGGCGTGAAAGCCGGGGCCTCCACCGGCATCCTCTCCGGGTTCAAGGAAGGGTTTTCCACCATGATCTCCGGCGGTTCGACCAACTTCGCCGGGGGGCTTGGAATGATGCTGCCAGCAATGGGTACCGCCGGTATCGCGGCCTATGCTGCGAACTCATACTTTGGCCCCGGAGGGCTTTGGAACAAGGGCAACGATGAGCAGAAAGCATGGCGTGGTGCTGCCATGACAAACCCTCTCGGATGGTCAGCTCTGGGCCTCGACTGGGCGACCGGGGGGGGGCTATTCGGGACCAACTGGGACAGTAAAGGCCAGGGCGTCAATATCGTTGTGGAGGGAGGGTCAATCCGAGGATCCTCTTTCACTGACCAATCGCGCGAAGGGTCCTTCTGGAGCGGCACCCAGAATAGGAGCATAATCTCGAGTCTCGATCCGAAATGGGACGCATTTATCAAAGAACAGTTCGGAACCATCTCTGACACTCTGATCAAGGATGGGAAGATACTGGGAGATTCGACTGTTGCTCAGACGCTGAAAAACTTCACGTCTGCCGCGTCTCACATCAAGCTTGACGGGCTATCAGGGGCTGATCAACAAAAGGCCATCCAGACATATTTCCAGAATTTGACCAACGAAGCTATCTCCAAGCTCTACCCCGAGATTGCAAAGTTTACCAAGGTCGGAGAAGACGCTTCATCTGCTTTCAACAGGATTACGTCCTCACTGCAGGCGGTGAACGAAGCCGCGACCATCACCGGGAATCGCACTCTCTCAACCTCGCTATCAGGCGGGAATGATGCGTCGGGCATCGTCACCGCACTGGGCGGGGCGTCGAACCTGCTGTCGGCAATCGACAAGTACAGCCAGGTCGTGAACACCGATGGCAATTACTCCACGATCAAGGCCGCATCCGATCACCGATCCATAGCGGCGGCGCTTGCCGACCAGAACGTACAGATCCCGCAGACGATATCGGAGTACAAGAACCTGGTCGAAGCTCAGGATCTCAGTACCCAATCGGGTCGGGATCTCTACGCCATCCTGCTCCAGTTGGCTCCGACCTTCGCCGACCTCAAGAACCTCTCGGAAAGCGCAGACACGGCGCTCACCACCTTGAAGGATAACCAGTCGAAGCTGGACCAAGACACTCCCGGCCGGTTGATGGTAGCCCAGGGTCAGGGATACAGCGCACAGCTTTACAAGCTCCAGATCGAGCAGGAGAACGAGCTCGCCGACGCGCGTAAGAAAGGGCTCGACGTCACCAAGCTCCTCATCACCCAGCAGGAGGAGTATGCAAAGGCGGTTTCGGACATCTATAAGACCGCGGCGTCCGAGGCGATCAGCGTGCAGGAGAATCTCCTCCAGGGGCTGACCGGCATACTGCAGAGCAACGCGAGCCCGCTGCAAAAATACGAAGCCGACAAGTCCGCCTACGAAAGCACCAAGGCGCTCGCGCTCCAGGGCGACAAGCAGGCGCTATCCGACCTCACCAGCAAGATCACCACCATGCTGGCTTCGAGTAGCGCCTACAACGCCTCAAGCTCACAGTTCCAGGTGGACAAAGCCGACGCTGTGGCAACGCTGGCGAGCCTTGCAGGCCTCGGGACCACCTCCCCCACCCTGGAGGCTGCGCAGAACCAGCTTAGCACGCTGCAGGCGATCCATACCGCTCTGGGCGACGGGAACAAAGCACAGGTTGAGTACCTGAAGGGTCTCCTGGGTAACACCGGAATCGTGGCGCAGTACCTTACCGGTTATTTGGCAAACCTGCCCGGCACCGGCAGCCAGACCGCGGCGCAGGCCGTCACCTCTCTGCCGAGCTTCGCAGTGGGGAGCCCAGGGCTTCCGAGCGACATGATGGCACAGGTGCACCAGAACGAAATCATCATGGATGCCAACACCTCGCAGGCGCTCCAGCGGTACGGGATTCAGGTGGGCGTTGCCGACAACTACGGCACGTCGTTCAGTGCTGGACTGCAGGCTACCAACTCCATCCTTGAGATGCAGGTCCGGTACCTGTCGATGATCGAACAGAACACAGCGGCTGGGAACCGGATCATGCAGTATGGCTTCAGTCGGCTTATCGCGCCGGCTGAGCAGACGGCCGCGGACACCGCTGAGATCAAACGTAAGACTCGGCAGGCCGCATGAGCCGGGCGGTCATATACCTGATAGAGGCTGACGGGTACAACCCGAACACCCTCCAGGTGGAGCGGCTCAGCTTGTGCACCGGCGCCGGTTTCACTACGGCTCCGACCGATACTCCGCCGAGCACCGTCTACTTGCCGAGGATCAAGCAGGCTGGCTCTTTGAAATGCAGCATGTTCGAGGGGAGCGGAGCCAGCGGGAAAAGCTCTGTGGGTTTTGGAGAGGTCACATTCTCAAACGCAGACGGTGCACTGGACTATCTGAAGACATGGGGCTTCGACGGTCGGGACCTGGTTTGCAAGATCGGATACGACGGTGACCCGGTCTCGAGCTTTCCCATTCTCTACCGGGCGACCATGCAGCAGGCGAAACCCGAGCGCGACATCTTCACCCTGGCTTTGAGGGATCGCCAATTCATCCTCGACCGGCCGGTACAAGATCTGAAGTTCCAGGGGACCAACGATCTCCCGGAAGGGCTGGAAGGCACCCCTAACGACATCATGGGGAAGCCAAAGCCGCTGGTGCTGGGAAAGGTCTTCAACGTTACCCCGGTGTGCGTCAATACCTCTAAACTGGTGTATGCGCTGAATGTGAGGCACGGAGGGCAGTTCGACGCAGAGCCCGCGGTTGATAGCCTCCCAGATTTCGACGCTGCCAATATCGCAATTGACACGACGAGCAGCATCAGCATCTCCAACGCCTACGATAAAGGCTTGGCAATCACCCGCGGGGCCGATTATGCCAACAGCACCGATATGCTCACCACTGCACCAGCGGCCGGAACATATCGAGTTTGTCCGACGGAAGGATATTTCAGGCTCGGCTCAACTCCCAGCGGGGTGATCACCGTCGACTGCATGGACGGAACGAGCGCGGCAACAGGGGCCACGGCGTGCCGGCTGGTGCACCAGGTTCTCAACCAGCTCCTTTCGGTCACCGATGATCAGATCAGCCTCCCCGATTTAACCGCAGCGGACGCTGTGTTTCCGGGTGACGTGGGAGTATTCATCGATGCTGAAACGACTGGGGGCCCAGTCCTTGACCAGATTTTCTCGGCTCCAGGACACTGGTACGGGTCCGACAGGCTGGGCATTTTCCGGGTGATCCCAATGGTGCTGCCACTCACCGATTCGATCATGACGCTGGACGAGGCGGACATTCAAAACGACTTTGAACTGCTCGGGCAATCGGATACCCCAAACGGTGTCCCGGTGAAACGGGTTAATATCAACTACCGGAAGAATTACACGGTGCAGAACGCCGCTGAGCTCGCGGGCGCCGTCGATCCGGACCGCCGTAACCAATTAGCCCTCCAGTTCCGGCAGAGCTACGCGGAAAACCTTGATGTCACGGTGCCGCACCAACTGGCCGGGGAACTGAACTTTGATAGCTCAGCCTACGATGACCAGACCGCTGAATCTGAGCGCAGGCTCGGCATCTACTCCGTCATGAGGGACAGGCTGCAGGTCCGGGTGAAGATGCGGCCAGGACTCGAGAACTTGCTAAACCTTGGCCGGAACTTAACGGTAAAACTTTCCCGGTTTGGTTACGATGCGGGGCTGATCCGTAAGATCATTAGCTTTGACCTGAACTGCGAAAACGACGATTTAACTTTGATCCTTTGGGGGTGACCATGAAAACAACTCGATACCTTTTGCCGATCATCTTCATTGCCTTCGCAATGCAGGCCTTCGCAATGCAGGCCGCTATCACAGTCCCTAACGGGACCGGGGCACAGGTCCGAACTGGCATGAACAACGCGCTGCAGTCAATCACGACCCATCAAAGCGGGAGCGTAGCGCCTTCTCCGACATTCCCATTCCAGTTCTGGTCCGATACCACAAGTGCGCCCAACGGGACAGTGCTGAAGGTGAGGAATTCGCAAAATACTGCGTGGATCAGCCTCGGGGTCATAAACGATAGCACCGGAGCAATTACGTTCCCGGGCAGCATCTCCAATGCGGTGACTGTTGGCGGTTTTACGCCTTCGCAATCACCGGGGGCAAACCAGATACCGGTGGCAAGCAGCTCGGGACAGTTACCAACCCCCTATGGCGTTATGATTAACGACGGTAATACCTTGGCCTGGAACGCTTCCACCTTCATCCAGGGAAACTCCGCAGCAAAATACATCCAGTTCGTGATCCCCGAACCTGCAAACTTTAATGTCAATGGTCACACCATTTGGCATGCGGGCAACGATGGAACGGGGAGCGGGCTCGATGCAGATCTACTTGACGGCCAGCATGGTTCTTACTACCAGCCTGCCTCTACGGCCATCACCACCGGGAATATCGGCAGCCAGAGCGTAGCAAGGCTGACCTCGACCTATGGGGACTTCCCGAGCAGCATTGGAACGAACGGGTACCAGAAGCTGGCCGGAGGGCTTATCCTCCAGTGGGGCACGGCGGGAACGATAAGTGGTGGGGCGTCTGTGGCCATAACCTTCCCCATTGCTTTCCCAACCGCAGCCTTGACATTCGTCGCTAACAACAACCTGGGGGTCTCAAACTCCACTCCGACGGCCGACGCGATAACCTCGTACGGGCTTTCGGCGTCTGGAGTAACGGTCCGTACGTTTGGCGGAACGGTGCCCAACGTAATGTGGATGGCCATTGGGTATTAGAAAACTGGTGCCGATTATGGCTGTTATCTCTCGATTGGCTTAGGAGCAACTGCAATATGGCAAACTGTCTTTTGGCATATCCGGACAGAACACTGGCTGCAACCATCTCGGACGGCAACTGGGTAGGACTTGACCGTCTGAAGGATAGCAGCCGTAGCTCCCGGGCTCAATCCGTAGGCACGACCATGGCTGCCACCAAATTCATGATCGATCTTGGGGCACAAATTGACGTTAGGGTACTGGCCTTGCTGGACCACAATGCGAGTCCGGATGCCAAAATCAGGATTCAAGTTTCGACCGCTGCAAACTTTACACAAGATCTTTACGATTCTGGTTGGCAACCGTTCTGGCTTCCACACCACCCGCAAGGGGGGCTGCCTTGGGGTCATCCCTCATTCTGGGATGGAGGGTCTTGCCCAGCAGAGGATCTTGCTCAGTTCCCAAAATGTCGCTATTTCCAATTGACACAGGATTACAGCATTGTAGCGCGGTACGTTCTGGTTTGGATTGATGACCAGACCAACCCGGCCGGACATTTTGAGCTTTCCCGTTGCGTCGTCGCCCCCGCCTGGCAGCCTCCGGTCAATATGGCCTATGGCGCCAAGATGGGATGGGATGATTCGGCCACTACGGTCTCAACCAGCAAAGGGGGCGTAGACCACTTCGGTATCGCCCCGAAGCGTCGGGTCTGCAATTTCACTCTCGAGGCCCCCACCGCCGTTGGCGTGTCCTGGTTCATGGAGATGCAGCGCAAGCTCGGCGTGAGCCAGGAGCTGTTCTTTGTCTATGACCCGGACGATGCGACCATGCTGGAGCAGACCCGGTCCTTCCTGGCAACCCGGAAAGACCTTTCGCCCTTGGAGCTACCATACAACGACCGGAGCACTGACTCCTTCCAGTTAAGAGAAAAACTGTAATTCGTACCACCTTAATTTCGGGAGAAATTATGAAAAGACTTCTTGCAGCACTGGCACTGGTAGCCATGACTACCTTAGCGGCAGCCGATACCGTTACCCTGAACGGCAGGACTTACGATCCGGCTCAGTTCAAGGGGTACGGCTACACTCAGGTCTTCCCTCTCCCGCTGCTCTCCGACATGCTCACGGAGATTTCCCATCACCTTTACATTTGGAAGGGAGCCTACGGCGGCAGCACAGCTTATGCCGTCTCGGATGTGGTCAGCTACAACAACGGCGTCTATGTCTGCAAGGTTGCGGGAACCGGAGTTGCCCCGAACAATACCACGAACTGGGGGCTCATGGTCCAGGGGACCGGCACCACCTGGTACTCGGGCACGGCGACTCCTTCGGATCTGATCGGGTACACCGGAGACTTCTACCTGCAGACTGCCACGGGTGATCTCTATACCAAGGGCGCTTCGACCTGGGGATCGGCCATCGGTAACCTCACCGGGCCCCCGGGCGGGCCAGGCTCCACTGCTACTGTATCAGTGGGGACCATAACAACCGGAGCGGCAGGGAGTTCAGCGAACGTCACCAACAGCGGGACATCCTCGGCTGCCGTCCTGAACTTCACCATCCCACAGGGGGTGATCGGGGCAGCCGGCACCACGGACTACACCGCCCTTTCCAACAAGCCCACGTTGCCGCAGTCCAAAGACTGCTCAACCCTTGGGGCCGGATATCACGTGGTGACCTACACCGCCTCCACCGGGCTTTATACCTGCTCGGCGGATGTGGGTGGGGGGTCGACCACGGACGCATCTCTGCTCACGGCTGGCACACTTGACGGCGACCGGCTACCGGCCATGTCCACCGCCAAGAAGGGCGGTGTCCCCGCTACCGGGACTCCCTCTGGCAAATACCTGAAGGATGACGGGACATGGGGATCTCCGAGCGGATCCGGTACGGTCAACCCGACTGGCACCATCGCGGCGAACCACATTGCTCTCTTCAATGATACTTCCGGGGCGGTGATCAAGGATGGCGGAGCGCTGGCAGCTTCGGCGACAACTGATACGACGAACCCGGCGAACATCACTCAAAGCGCCTCCTACCGGTTTGTCATGGACACGGAGAAATCGACCTGGAACGCGAAGCAAAGCGCACTCGTTGCGGGTACCGATTATGCCACACCGGCGAGTGCTGCAAACGCCACGAACCTTACCTCGGGCACCGTTGCAGCGACTCGCGGCGGGGCGGGTACCGTGAGCGGCATCATGAAAGCCAACGGCAGCGGCACCGTATCGGCGGCCGTGGCCGGGACGGATTATCTTGCACCCTACGGCAGCCAGACCGCCAACTACTTCTTTGCGGCACCCAACGGAACGGCCGGCTCACCCCTTTTCCGTGCGCTGGTCGCTGCGGACATCCCGACCCTCAACCAGAGCACTACAGGGAACTCGGGAACGGCCACAGCGCTCCAGACAGCTCGGACCATCAACGGGGTGAGCTTCAACGGTACGGCCAATATCACGGTTGCCGATGCTACGAAGGAGCCGACTCTTGGTAATCCCGCTGGTAACGGCTACGTGCTGAGCTCAACGACCGGTGGCACCCGATCCTGGGTAGCGCAATCGGGAGGGGCAACCTATACCGGGACCGCCCCTGTAACCGTGACTGGCAGCGCGATCGGTCTCGCATCTTTGGGCTTCGGACAATACTCAACCTCCATCCGAAACAAGTCGATGGGCTTTTGCTCCTATTCGACCGTGGGCGGATCCATGGTCTCCACCGGCAAGAGCAACGACTGCTACGCACTCACCCCCTTTGCGGTCCCGATGTACATGAGCGGGAACGTGTGCCCAACCACTCTGCCGGCCAACGGCAAAATCTGCATGGAGAACGACCCGGGCACGGCGGGGACCAACGGCGGGACGGTTACGAGTGTCGCCCTTTCGCTTCCTGCGCAGTTCACAGTGTCAGGCTCTCCGGTGGTTTCATCTGGCACCCTCGGTGTCACCTGGGCGGCAGCATCGGCCAACCTGGTCTTTGCTGGCCCGGACGGATTAGCCGGGACACCAACCTTCAGGGGGCTGGTCGCATCCGATCTCCCCGCAACTTTCACGGCACCACTGGCAACTGCCTTGGCTTCGACGCCATCAAAATGCAGCGCCGGGTACTATCCGCTCGGGGTGGATACCGGCGGTAACGCGGTAAGCTGCACACAGGCGACAGCTAGCGGAATGACCAACCCTATGACCACCTCTGGCGACATCATTTACGGTGACACCAGCGGCGCGCCTGCTCGCCTCGCCAAGGGCACCGACGGCTACCAGTTGACGCTGGTCTCCGGCCTTCCTTCCTGGGCCGCGCCGAGTGGTGGGAGCATGACCTGGCCCTCAACGGCCGGGATTCCCTATTGGACCAGCGGGACAGCCTGGGGTGGGGCGTACAACGGGACCACTCAAATCCCGGCCTCCTACGTACCATTTGCGACTCCTGGGGCGATAGGCGGGACAACTCCGGCCGCGATAACCGGTACCACTATCACGGCCAACACTGGCTTTGTCGGCTCGCTCACCGGGACTGCCAGTGGCAACCTCACGTCTGCCTCCACCCTGGACGCGACTAAGTTGAGTGGAGCGCTTCCGGCGATCAGCGGGGCCAGCCTGACCAGCCTTAATGCGACCAACGTGAGCAGCGGGACTCTGGGCGCGGCCCGGCTCCCCTCGGTCAATCTTGGGACCACGGCTGTAGACCTCACCCGCGCATCGGGCGCGCTGACGTTGGCGGGGCTTACTTTGACATCTCCGACGTTCACTACGCCGGCTCTTGGCACCCCCGCGAGCGGCACCCTGACGAGCTGCACCGGGCTGCCTATCGGCACCGGGGTGAGCGGGCTAGGAACTGGAGCCGCAACGTTCCTGGCAACGCCGTCTTCGGCAAACCTCGCAGCAGCAGTCACCGATGAAACCGGCAGCGGATCCTTGGTTTTTGGAACTAATCCGACCATCAACGGGGGAGTCTTTACACAGACCACTTCGACCAGCATCGATACTGCAGCGGTTGCCGGCGCGACGATCAGCAGCACAGGATCAACATCGCTCACCATCACCAATGTGGTCTCGGGCCGGTACTTTGATTTCAAGGTTACTTCGAGCGGAGGCGGCGCGTTGTCCTTTGTCACCCTGACGCCAACCTGGGTCACAGGTACCCCGGCGAGCATAACTGCCGCAAAGTCATCATGGTTCGTTTGTAAGGGGACCGGAGCAAATACCGCCGATTGTGCGGCGATCAAGGAGAACTTCTAATGCGGATAAAGTTCGCGGCAATGGCTCTCCCTATCCTGGCTTTTCTCCTATGCCCGGTGCTGTTCGGGCTTAAGGGGTGCTCTACTGCTCACGCTTCGTCCCAGTTGCTCTTCATGGCTGCTGTGCGTGCTGCGACAACCCTTGATGCCCCTACCGGGGTTTCTGCTTCCAGCTCCCCAGCTCAGATAACCGCAACATGGTCCTCGGTGTCGGGTGCCACGTCTTACAACGTCTATTACGGGACGGCATCGGACGGTACAGCCAGAGTAAAAATTGCATCAGCCTCCACCGGCACAAACTATACCATTGACGGTCCACTCACTGGAGGTACTGGCTATTACATCTGGGTGAGCGCAAATAACGTTTCCGGTGAGGGATCACTGAGCAGTACTTACGGTCCAGTTACTGCCGCCGCATCTGCAAGTGTTGTATTGAATTCAACCAACTTTCAGTTTATAACAGGTGGGACAGGAACAATCACCGGGACCGGAGCGTTGACGTTGACCGGCCTGAACGATGCGTCTCAAGCAGCGTTGGTCTATAAGACGGCGATTACTAAAACAGATAAAACCTATACCGTACGCACTAAAGCACTCTATGACACCACTCAGATAGTAGTATTTGATGACGGAGAAGGCGGTTTGACTTATGGGGATAGAGGTTATCTGCCAATCAGCCCGATAGAGGTATGGGATAGAGCAACCATGCCGACCGTCTCTCAGTCCAGCGCATCCACGCTTAGGATGTTCACCATATCGGCAGCGCCTATAACATACGATACCCCATCAACCAGCACGGTGTATTGGGATGCTTCCGGCGCGATACAACAGATCGCAGGGTTGAGCCAGATACCCGGCGGAGTGGACATAGATTATTCGCTCATTACAAGTGCTACGGGTTGGCGCCTTGTATCGAAAAGCGTTGACGGTTTAACCACCTATTCGGACAGCGGCGTAATTGCATGGTCGGCGACAAGGCCCAACAATAACACCATGTGGCTGGTGCTCGGCAACGCCTTCAGTGACCCCAACATAAATATTTACGACCTGATAAGCAGCTTCAAGGTCCAGTAGTCAGGAGTTACCATTATGAGTTGGCATTACAGCGGTGACATTGGTGGCCAGTTTGTAGATGACTCCACTACCATCAACCCAATTCCAGGGTTTCAGCAGACGGTTGAAAATACCGTGCTTAATGTTGGTGGGTCTGGGATCGCCTTTGGTGCGCAGACCTGGAATTCCACTATCTACAGGTATACCTCTACTGATTTCAAGTCGTGGACGCAGACCGCTACCCCTGTGTGGAATGGAGGGAATCCATCGTTCCATTTCATTTTCCAATACCGGGGCAGGCTCTACAACATAAGCCCCAAAGCATCAGAAGCGCAGACTAACATCTATCTTTGGAAAAGCACAGACCTGGGGTTGACGTGGAACATCATCAACGGCGGAGCGTCGGTATTCCATGCCGATTCTGCATTTAACGACTACCGCACCTACAACTCCTGCGTAGCTGTTTCGGCGGATAACACCTGGCATTATTTTCAAGAAACCTGTACACCCGATGCGGTTTTGAACTCATCTGTGCCTGTTGCCAATTTTTACCGAACGCAGTATAGCTACGCAAAGCTCACCAATGTGTTGGGAGTAGCGGATCTTGATGGCGACTACGTAGATTTCATTCCCAATAGGTCCTTGCAGCCAGTGTGGCCTCACTGCGCAGCCCCTTTTGTAGTCTACCTGCCAGATCGAGACGCTTTTTTAGCGTTTCCATCTCCGTACGATAACGACCACGGCGCGCAATGGACTAGCACCAGCTCGGTCACGCTGCAAATTTACTACTCGAAAACGTCGGATCCTGCAATCCTGAGCCAACCCGTGCCCGATAATCCGTCTCCTTCTTGGTTAGGCTGGCGGAAGGCCCCGGTCAGCACGTTTTTAATGGACGGATATAATAACGAGTACTGGGTCACCACCGACCGTGACGAGAATGGAGATCTGGTCCCGCCTTATAAGGTAGCCGACGGGTTTTTTCTTTCGGACGCCTCTGCAACTGAGTTCGGCGGCCGAGTAGTTTTGCATTACGCTTGGCAGACGTATCTTCGAAATGACCTGAACCACGCCTATTTCAATGGGACGTTTGTCAATCTCTTCGATGCTGTAATTGCAGATAACCCGATAGAGGTTCAGAGCCAAGTGGTAGCGGACACATCTGCGACCATCACTGGGACGATGCGTGCAGGACTCACAGTGCAGGGTATTTCCGGTGCGACGTTTGGCACAATTACATATCCAACCAGCACGACCTGGAGCATGGCGGTTAGCGGGCTAGCCCCCGGCAACAATACCATAATGATGGCAGCATATAGCGGTGCCACTTTAGCCGGTTCTGCCAGCGGAATGGTATCTGTGGGAGCAACCCCTTTAGTGGCGGCCTTCAGCATGCCAGCCTATGCCACCAGTTACGTTGTCCCCGTTACCGCTTTTTCCGGCTCTGACGGGGTGGTGGGGTACATGATCACCGAAAGTTCAACGCCACCAAGCGCAAGCGATCCAGGATGGGCATCATCTCCGCCGACATCTTTCACTTTCCTCTATCCCGGAGTGATGACGGCTTTTGCTTGGACTAAAAACGCTTTTGGATTGGTCTCAGCAAGCGCGTCCGCGACGGTGACTATCATCATTACACCGCGCCTACGCGCGGCAGGCCGACGCATTCCAGGCAAAAGAATTGTTCGGGGATGAGGTGCCTACTGCTGGCACTGCTCCTCTTGGTACCAATGCCCGCCATGGGCAGCACCGTTACGCTGGTCTGGGACCCCTACGGATCGGAGGTGACGAACTGCGCGGGATATCGGGTCTACTACGGAGCGAACCCCACTGCTCCATTCGCCGGGTTAGACGCAGTAGAAGGCCGCTCGCCAATTTGGATAGCAGGGTGTTCACAGCCGAGCATCGTGCTCCACGGGCTCAATCCCGACGTCACCAACTACATGGTCGTGGCCGGGGTAACTCCTGAGGGGGCGGAATCGTCGCAAAGCAGCCTAGTGACCCTGCTTCCGTCGGCGTGGGCCGCGGGAGAGGTCACCGTGAAAGTCCCCATGAGATTGAAAGGCTATACGTCCAGGGGCAGGCGAGTTGTCAGAGGCCGATAGCCCATAAACCGCACCATTACCGTCGTGAGACGGGAAGGAGAGACCATGAAGCACCTCATCACCCTGGCGCTCGCGCTATGCGTTGCCGCTACCCTCCACCCGGCCTATGCGGCCGATATCAAACCCGCACTCATTCATACCTTCGGCAACGAGGGCGGATTCCAGAACGACCCCGGCGACAGCGGGAACTATGCCGGCGGCAAGCTGGTCGGTACCAAGTACGGGATCGCTGCAGCCTCCTACCCTCACGAAGACATCCCCAACCTGACGCTCGAGCGCGCGGGGCAGATCTACCAGCGCGACTTCTGGGGGGCCTCCCGCTGTGATGAATGGCCCAACCAGATCGTGGCCAACCTCTACTTCGACTTTGCCGTGAATATGGGGCAGGGGACCGCTGCGAGAATCATTCAGCGGGCAATCAACTATGCCGGGCTACACAAGGGCCTCAAGCCGATACCGATTGACGGCAACATCGGTCCCGGAACCATCGCTAGGATGAAGCAGGTCGACCAGACCCTACTCTTCGTCCACCTGGTAGGGCTCGGCCATGGCCGGTACGTGCAGATCGTCGACGCCAACCCGAAGAAGGCGCAGTACCTGGATGACTGGGCGATCCGGATCAAAAAGAACGTGCAGCGCTCCGTTCACGAATACGAGGCGCTCCGTGCGAGGTAGGGCAGTCCTACTCTTCGTCCTGGCGCTCCCCGGCTGCGCATCCTTCACCCTTCAGGACATCAACACGGGGGTGGCAGCAGGCCGCACCTTTGAGGACGGCGCCGTGTGGGCCTCCGGTAGGACGGCATGGTCGGCGACCGTCTCTGGGCATTTTGTGCGGAGGTCACCATGATCGAGGCCTGCGCGAAACTCTGCCTGGAAAGCTACGGACCGGGGGGGCAGGACTGGTACGACGTCGACGATCTCCGGTATGGGGTCCATTGGCATAGGGACTCCACCATCATCGTCATCCGCGGCACGGCGAACGCCGAGAACTGGCTCCGGGATGCCAGATTCTGGCCGAAGAAGTCATGCGGGGGGCACCTTGCCCACGGCGGGTTCGTCGACGCTTTCCGCAAGCTCTGCGCCGGCGGGATGCCCACGGTGAAGAGCGGGAATCTTGTGGTAACGGGGCACAGCCTGGGCGGCGCCGTTGCCACGCTCCTTGCCGAGCACGTCGGTTGCAAACTGATCACCTTCGGCTCCCCTCGGGTCTACTGGAGATTCAGCTGGGCGCCACAACTTGACCATACCCGGGTTGTCCGGGACGATGACCCGGTACCGTGCGTACCGGCAATTATGTACTCTCACCGCTGTGACCCGCTGACGCTAAGCGACGGGGACGGCCAACTCCTGCAGATCGAGGATCATTTCATGGCAGGCTACATCAAGGCACTGGAGGTGCAAAATGGGTTTTTGGCAGAAGATCGGGGCATTTTTTAAGAACTTCGGGAAGAACGTGAAAGCGGATCCTGTTTCCTCGCTCAAGGGTGTGGCACAGCTGGCAGCCGGCGGGATGGCCTGCTACGGCATGGCGACCGGCGCCGTCCCGATCAACGTCGGCGCGCCCATGGCGGCCGGGCTCGTCACCTCGGGCATCCACGCACTCGGGACCGACTCCACCACCGGGCAGCTCGCGCCGGCGGCGGACGCTGCTACTCAGGTGGTCCAGATAGCGGCAGCGGAGACCCCCACGGTGATGACGGCGGTGGAAAGCTACAAGCAGTTGGCAGCCGAGGCCTCTGCAGCTAAGGAGAAGCTCGACCAGTTCCAGGCGGTGTCCATGGCGCTCAACAGCGCGCTCAGCGCAGCTCAACCGATCCAGGGGCAGCCTGGGGTGTAGAGGGACGATCATAGAAGGCAAAGGCTCCTCTCCGGGGGAGCCTTTTTTATTGCGTCCTGGCCGCTCTTTTTGGTATGGTTTCGCCGCCGGTCGCAACCGGGTGCGTTTTTCTCGGAGAACCTATGCAGAACTTTTTAAAAGTTCCCTTGGAAATAGTTTAAGCTTTATGAACACTTGTAAGAAATGTTTTGTTTTCTGATAAAACAATTCAGCTAAATCCCGCGTTGGAACCTGCCTACCAGTCATTTCCCCTCAAAGCTATTTCCTCAACCATTTCAAGCACAACCTGAATCCCCTCTTGACCATCATAAAACCGCCTTGACCTGCGCTCGGACTCGGTATACCTTCTGCGTCCGAACTTATCCTGAACTTTTGCCCAAATTGCAATTCGTGTTTTCTCCGGAGAGATCAATGCCAGTGCTGAACCTGACCAAGACGGCTATCGACGCGCTGCCGTACAGCGAGAAGCAAACCGACTATTTCGACACCGGAGTCAAGGGCTTTGGGCTCCGGGTCGGCAAGGCCGCCAAGACTTTCATCCTCAGGAAAACCATCGGCGGCAAGCCGGCGACGCTCACGATTGGCAGTTACGGCGCATGGACCCCGGACAAGGCGCGCGCTCGGGCAAAAGAGCTGATCACTGAGATCGATCGTGGCGTGGATCCTCGGATAGAGAAACAGCGCCGGGCGGAATCCGGTCCAACGGTCGAGATGATCTTCAGGGACTACCTCAGCAGCCGAAGTCTCAAGGATTCGACACGGCAGCATTACACCCACCTAGTCGAGCGATACCTGGCGCCCTGGCTGAACCGGCCTATCTCTGAAATCACCAAGGCGGAGGTGAGGGTGAGATTCAAGGAGATTTCAGATCTGAACGGACCGGCCTCGGCAAATTTGGCCATGGTCTTCTTCGGGGGGCTCTGGTCCTTTGCTCACGCCGAGATGGAAAGCTCCCCGGCGTCTCCGACTACCATCCTCACGGCCACCAAGACCTGGAACCCTCGCAACCGGAAAACCGACCGGCTCTCCTTCTCCCAGTTCTCCGAGTTCACCAAGGCGCTCCAGTTCCTGAGACATCCGCTGCGGGACGCCTTCACGCTGGTGCTTCACACCGGGCTCAGATCGGAAGAGGCTGCAGGGCTCTTGTGGGAGAATGTGGACTTCCGAGAGGGGACCTTCATCATCCCGGACACGAAGAACGGAACCACCTTGACGCTGCCAATGAGTGGGCCGGTGCGCGTCATCCTGGAGCGGAGACGGGATCTCAAAGACGGGTCGGTCTATGCCTTTGCTGGGCAGGGCAAGGGGGGCAACGTGGCGCTCCTGTCTCGGACACTCAAGGGTCTCGGCTTCAAGGATCTGACCGTGCACGGCCTGCGGAGAACATTCAGGTCGGTCTGTGAATCGCTTGCGATCCCAACGGCGACGATCAAGGCGCTGATGAACCACTCGCTGCGGTCTGACATCACGGACAGCTACCTAGAGATTCCGGTGGAGCAACTGCGGCCCTGGTCGGAGAAGATCAGCACGGAGGTTGAGAGGCTATCCAACGTCTAGGGCGCGGCTCGGTACTTCGACAACCGAGGGGCTACGCTTTCCAGCCTCAGCCCGGCCATGTCACAGAGCGCTTTATCGCCAATCTGGTAATCCGTCTGCACCTTGCTGAACGCTCCGTAGTATGCCTCGGCAAGGGCCTTGTCACCATAGATGTCGGCAGTCGACCAGGCATAGAACTTCGCGCCCAGCTTGAAGGCGTCCGTGTCCGTGTTGTTCGTAGCCTCGCGCTGGATAGCTTTGCTCATGCATAATAGGTTGACGCATAGCTTCACAGAATTGGCGCCGCGCTCGATTTCAGACCTGACCGTGATTTTCTTGGAAGGTGGGGGCGAGTTCAGATCTACGGCATATGAGCTAGGAACTGAGGTGAGCATAAATAGGCATATGTAGATAATAAATCGCATGAGACCTCCATTTTAATGATGTGACATAATCCGTCGTAACTGGCAAAACCGCCATTGCTCATGAGAGGCCAAATTGGTAGGTTCGGACCGCACGCAAATCCCGCAACAGGAGAGTTTATGCTATCAGATGAGACAGAATACCAGATGAGAAGTGTGTTGAGGTCTGGGCTTTCATTCGCCCAAATGGTTCTCCTATTTACCCTGCTTTTGGAGCCCGGCGCCAGCCTCGCTACTTCTTCTCTAGGGGTGGCAAGTCGGCCAGCATCGCCTGGAGGTGCTTAATCTGATCCTCATCCGATAGCTTCGAAAAGATCTTCAGCACCACATCACTCTGAATCCCTAACCCCTCGGCCGTCGCCTCAAGCGTCGGCTGTTTTTTTGCCTCTCCCGAATACCGCTTAGCCAACTCCTGGAAATACTCCCCCATGTCAGCAGCCGATTGAATCCTTTTCAACTCGGTTGGATCTTCAAACAAAGCCCTCGATAGGTTCCCCAGGTCTCGCTCCATCCGGGGCGGGATCTGCCCGGAGCTGCGCCACTTGCTGATGGTGCTCTTGTCCTTCCTGAGCAGTTCAGCCAGCTGCTGATCCTCCGTAAACCCGCACAGACCCTTCACCTCTTCAAGTAGTTTCATAAAAATCACTCCAGATGAAAAAAATTCCTTGACGGTTGAAATAAAATCAACTACTGTTCACCTACGTCATGTGCATATCCGACATACCAGAAATTAACATCGCACAATATCACAGCATGAGGAGGTGAGTAAATTGAAAGCTGTAAATTACCAGGAAACGAAACGCAGGTTCGATGCTTCGGGGCGTTCGGCTTCTAAATTCGCCAGGGCTCACAATTTGGCGCCCACGACTTTCTCCAAGTTCCTCAATGGCGACCTCACCTACAGCCAGGGTGAGAAGTTCGGCGCGATGGTCGATGCGCTGCGCGAGGCCGACTGTCTGGTTGAAGAAGATGACGAAGCAGAGGCGGCGTAATTTTTTTACCTGAAAAGCCACAGGAAGCCACAGGAATCAAATCTGACGGTAGTTGACGGTGGGGGAAGAGGATGGAGCAGGGATCGCTCAGACTTCAAATAAAACAGGATGATGTAGCTGATGCAGCAGTCCTCCGGTGCAAAGATCTCCGCGCTGCGATTCGGCTTTGCATCGAGACCTCAGGGCTGGCCATGAAAGAGATCGCCTTCGACCTGGACGTCAAGTCGGATCACCTCTCCCGCATGGTGAACAACGACGGCGACCCCCGCCACTTCCCGCCGGAGCTGATCGACAAGCTGCAGGACATCTGCGGTAACGAGATCCCCCTGCGGTGGCAGGCGCTGAAAAGGAATTACGGGCTGTACCGGTTGAAGTCCGCGATTGAGGTGGAGCTAGACCAAGAGCGGACGGAAAAAGAAGAGCTCAAGCGAGAGCTTTCAATCTTGACCAAGTACCTGAAGGAGATTCGAGCATGAGACCGTACCTGACCACCGAGGAGGCCGCCGCCTACCTCACCAGCCAAGGGGTGGAGATCAAGGCGAAGACGCTCAGCAACCAGCGGGTGTCCGGCGGAGGAGTCCCATTCCGCAAGCTTGGCCGGCGTGTCCGGTACTGCCAGGAAGATCTCGACGCCTGGTTGAACAACGCTCCGAAGTATGAGTCGACCAGCCAGTACAAGAAAGCAGCCTGAAATTTAATTGAAGGAGGGCGTCATGGGCAAAGAGTGGGAATCGAGCAGGATAAGGCGAGAACGGCGGGAACACATGAGAAACTTGATGCTGTGGGCGACGATGCTGATCTTGATCGGCCTCGCCTATGCCACGGCGTCCCAGCCCCTGCCGAGCAACATGGAACGCGCGGCGACCTCTAAGGCCATGCTGGACTATCTGAAGGAGGCGAACCGGTGAAAAAGAAAGCCTGCCATCATATCACTCGATTCATCGGGTACGACAAATACGCCCGTTCGTTTTCCCGCTGCTGCAAGTGCGGCAAAGAGGGGCTGACCTTGGAAGACTGGACCGAGCCGCAGGAGGTACAGCCATGACATGCAAATGTTGCGGCGCTGACCGCTTCTACACGGTAGCAAAGATCGATGGCCGGGATCGTCTCGCGGTGAAGTGCATGAACAGCAAGTGCGGCCACGTGGAGCGCGCGCCGGACCAGATCGTGATGGAGCGGGCGGCCGGGGGGAGGATCAGGTGAGAAGTCCGGAATCGCTGGAATTCACCAAAATGAGGCGGGACCAGGAAGACGCGGAGGCATTCAAGGCATCGAAGCATCAGCCACGGCGCCGCTACTGGGTAGACCCGTCAACGAAGGAGTATGACCCGAGGGATCGGGATTAAATAACAAGGAGATTATCACATGAAGAAAATTGAGTTTCTCGCAAAGTTCGGAATCAGCATCAGCGCAACGCTCACCCTTTCAGGGCAGGAGGCTTTGGAAAGGGTTGCCCGAGACGGCGACGCGCTTCAGTACGTGAAGGACCAGACCGAGCCGATCTGCTTGAAGGCCGTCGAGAGGAACGGCGACGCGCTTCAGTACGTGAAGGACCAGACCGAGCCGATCTGCTTGAAGGCCGTCGAGAGGAACGGCGACGCGCTTCAGTACGTGAAGGACCAGACCGAG
>Ga0079306_1000288_pt1 | contig 53043 bp, 48 predicted proteins | sample Methanotroph_Enr_FD_79181 | JGI IMG/M metagenome (GOLD analysis project Ga0079306, IMG submission 79181) | Enriched soil microbial communities from Old Woman Creek wetland in Ohio, USA - Methanotroph_Enrichment_5 | ecosystem: Environmental > Terrestrial > Soil > Wetlands | place: USA: Ohio... | reverse complement strand
TGACGCGGTCGGCGATCCTGTTCATGACCTCTACGGTCTGCGCCACCACCTGGGCGCCGATCTCCGCGGCGTTCGTGGCCTGCTGGGCGCTGCGTGCGGCGGTGTGGCAATTGTGTGCGATGTCGTTGGAGGTGGCGGACATCTCCTCGCTGGCCGTCGCCACGGTCTGGGTCTGCCAGGCGACCTGCTCGGCACCCGTGGCGATTTGTTCGGAAGTGGCGCGGAGTTGTGTCGACGAGGCGGCGATGCTCGCTGCGATGCTGTTGGTCTGAGAGACGATGTCGCGCAGGTTCTGTACCATGTTTCCAAGAGCCGCCATCAACCGCCCCGTTTCGGTCCTGCCGCTGCCGGCGACCTCGACCGTGAGATCGCGCTCGGCTATGCGATCGGCGGTCTGCACCGCAGCATCGAGCGGCTTCGTGATGCTGGAGATGAGCCAGTAGGTCACCACGCCGGCAATGCCGGCTGCCAGCACCATCTGGATGATGATGGCCAGTCGTGCGGTACGTGCGCTGTCTTCGGTACGGGTGCCTTCCAATTTAGCCTGTTGCTGGACGTCGCTTTGCAACTCGAGCAGCGCGCTCTGGTAGGCGTCGCGCAGTGGCCTCAATTCAGCCAAAAGCCGGGATGCCGACTCCTTCTTCCCCTCCACAAGCAGGGCGACGACCTGGTTCCGGGTGGCGGAATAGGGGGCTCTCTTGCTGGCAACCGCCTGGAATAGAGCCTTTTCCTTTTCCGAGCTAAGGGACGTCTTCAGCCTTTCCATGCTTTCTCCCGCGGCCTTCTGGTTGGCCGCCAACGGGGCCAGTTCGGCCTTCGTCGTGGCGGCGTCTCGGGCCATCATCGCCTCTTCGATGTGTAGCGCGCTGGAGGAAATGGCCACGTTAATGTCAGCCACCAATTTGATCTGCGGTATCCTCGTGTTCATGAGATTGGCAATGTTGGAGTCAAGGCGCGAGATGGAGTAGCTAGCGGTCAATGCGACGATGGTGCATAGAAACATCAGTACACCGAATCCAATGAATAACTTCATCTTTATATTAAGATCTGTTCTCATTGTTTTGTACCTCCTGGGTTGTTGATTTGATTTGTTATTAACACAGCTGTCATCCTTATTAATTAGATGTACTCTCCGTTTCTAGTGTTAAACCCTTGGCTTGCGCCCATTGGGAAGTATAGGTATACCTTCAAGTTCGTCAACTCTCGTAATACAACCGGTGCTCAAAGAGTTATTCATGGTGGCGGTAAGCAGCTAAACTGCCTAGTGAAAAATCAAGCAGTTCCCGTTTTATGACGGCTAGGGCGATCGGAAAGGCGCTTGAGGTGTGTTTACTGTGACTGTCGAGAAGGGCAGAGTCTTCAGTTTGCTGGGATCGGCGGTGCTTTATTTTCTTTATTGCCTAAAGCCGTACCGATTAATTCCCGAAAGGTAATAAAAGTATCTTTATTTGATGTCTCGGAGGGAACAATGAAAAAGACTGCCCTGGTATGTGTCTGGTCGATGATGTCTGTGCTGGCAACTGGTTTGACAGGAAATGCAGAGGAATTGAAGATTGGTGCCGGTGCCGCTCCAGTGGAGAATATACTGAAGCCGGTGCGCGAGTCTTTCGAGAGAGCTTCCGGCATCAACCTTAATATTCTTGCGGCCGGTCCTAAAAATGCGATGAGTGACTTGATCCGAGGTAATGTCGAGGCTGCTGCGGCCGGGCTCACCTTCAGCGACTGGCTGGCGCTTATGAAAAAGGAAGGGCAGGAGGTAAAGTCCCCTGAAACGCTGAAGGTGGTCGTCATTGGCAAGGACCGGATCGTCGTGATTACGAACAAGGACAACAAGGTCGCTGCCCTGTCCAAAGAGCAGCTGCAGGGTATATTCTCGGGCAAGGTCGAAAACTGGAAGGAAGTCGGAGGGAGCGATCTGCCTGTCCTCGTGGTTTGGGGATCGCTGATTCAGGGCACCAACAGCATGTTCGTCAGCAATATCATGGATGGCAAGCCGGTGACCAAGGAGGTTGTCGAGGTGGCCACGGCCGCTGACATCAAGCAGAATGTGCAGGCCAATCCTGGAGCTGTCGGTATCGGACCGGCGGCGGTCATCGACGGCAGCATAAACGCGCCCAAGGTGCCCGAGGTGTCGAGGGAGATCACCTTGGTTACCAAAGGGGCTCCGTCACCCAAGGTGCAGAAGCTGATCGACTTCATCAAGGGAGAAGGGCACAGCCATATCAAGGGGTGATGCGGGACTCGGTAGCACAGGTTGATTTGTCTCGGGAACGCTGATAGATTGGAGGTGGTTCATCTGTATTTAAGGGGCTTTGCCATGCCGTGCCGGAGCAGATAGGCGATCGGGAACGCGGAAGGGTACCGCCCGACCATCGAATCAGGGAGGTCCTATGAAAACAACCGTCCTGCAAGTCGTTTCGATTATGTGCCTTGCAGCGCTACTTGCCGGCGTCACCGCACTGGACGCGGTCGCCGACGTGCGAGTCAACCTCAACCTGGGACCGCCGCCCATCGCAGTCGCCCAACCTCCAGAGGTGGTGCTGGTGCCGGGGAGCCAGGTATACTTCGTGCCTGATGTCGATTACGACGTCTTCTACTACAACGGCTACTGGTGGTCGCCGCGCGGTGACCGCTGGTACCGCGCGCGGGGCTACGACGGTCCCTGGAGGGTGGTGGGACGTCGTTATATACCGGCGCCGGTCTACCGTGTGCCGCGGGATTACCGCCGGATGTACTACCGCGAGCGCCATGTCCCCTACGGGGAGTGGCGACATCGACGCGAGCACTGGCGGGAAGAGCGGGGCGAGCATCGGGGGCGGGGCGAGGAGCGCTGGGAACACCGGGGGCGCTGAATCGTGTTCTGAAGAGATTTGTGTATCGGGACGGGGAGCGGAAACTTCCCGTTTTTTTTGCCGGCATCCGGCTGCTAGTCGGCGAACTTGAGGGCAGACCACCAGGCCAGGAGCATGATTCCGGCGCTCGACGTGGCAAGCAAGGCGTTCACCAGGCGGCCCGGACGTCCGAAGATCCCCACCAGCCATTCCGCAATCAACCCAAGGCCCACACCGAACAGAAATCCAAAAAGATGAGCGCCCACGTCGGTCTGCTTTCCCTCGGTGCCGAGCAGCACCAGCAAGGCAAGCGCCGCCGCCACGGGAAGCGGCCAGCGCCTGCGCAGGTGGTGCCGGTAGCGCACCAGGGTCAGGGCCCCCAAGATCCCGACGGCACCGAAGACGGCGGTGGAAGAGCCTACCGCGCTGTGACCTGGGAGCTGCACCTCCGCGTTAGCGAGGTTGCCGAGCATGCCGGAAGCGAGCAGCAAACTCCAGGCGAGGCCGGAACCGAGGTCGCGGCAGAGATAGATGATGAAGAATCCGCCGATAGCCAGGTTGCTGAACAGGTGCAGCCAATCGGCATGGAGGGTGAGCGCGGTGGCGAGCCGCCACCACTCGCCGCGCAGGATCAGGCTGCTGTGCGCGTTACCGATCTCGAGCCAATCCACCGGGTGCCGACCCATGACGGTAAGATCGAGTCCGGTCAGGTTGTAGAAGGTGGCCAGCAGGATGAGAACCGAGAGGGTCGGCAGGGTGTTCTCGACCATGGGGCGGACCGGCGGCAGCAAGGGGGGCCAGTTGCGGTTTTCCTCGTTGAAGCGGTAGAGTTCCCTGCAGGCCGCCTCAAGCTTCGCTTTGGGAACGAACAGCTGCCATCCGTTCTCTCCGTGCTCCACTCGGCTCTCGATGTAACGGGATTCCAGCACCAGGGACCAAAGCTGCGCCCGCTTCTGGGACAACCGCGCGTTGCCGACCTGATCCACCAGGTGGACCCGTACCTCGATCCATTCCTCGCCGGGAGTTGCTACCTCGTCAGCTGCCGTATCGTATGGCTCTTGGTTCATGGCGCCCAGTATCGCAGATTCGCCAGGAAAATCAACGATTGACGCAGCGCGAATGGCAGCAGCGTTCTCTTCAGGTGGCTCATCACTCTCCCGGATCCTGCAGCAACCATTCTTCCGCAGATTACCTCGCCTCGCCCAGAGTTCGCTTTCTGTCGCAGGGGCGAGCATCTTTCGGCCGATTCAAAACATCCGAAGCTCGCCACATCGCCCCGGCCGCTGCCCTTGAAGTGCCCCGGCGAAGGTTGTGCCGCACTGCCTTCCACACCCTCCCAAGCCGGCTGCCGTTCATGAAAGGTAGAGGTCTTCCTCTCTTGACTATTGCTGCAGCGGTGTTAATAATCATTAACTGGTATGCTTGGCAAATTCTGCTGAGGGATCACGGAACTTCCGGAAAGGAGAACGACATGGCGAGAGAGGCGTACGTCGATAAAGCGGTATGTATCAGTTGCGAGATGTGTGTCAATATGGTGCCGAACGTGTTTCGCATGGGAGACGATGGATTTGCGGAGGTTTACGATGCTAACGGCGCTTCGGAAAAGGACATCCAGGATGCCATCGACAGCTGTCCGGTCAACTGTATTCACTGGCAATGACGTTTGCGGCCCGTCCCGGCGGGCCGCATCGTCGATGTCTCAGGGGTCACGGGGCAGGCACCCTTCCCGCAGGTGGCCGATCCGGCTACGTTGGCACCGCCGGCTCTGCAGGATTGGAAAAAGGAGGTATGTCAACATGATCACCGAGAGCATTAAAAGCTTTGTCGAAGGGATGGGACATGCCTTCGTTGCAACGGCGGACCGCACCGGGAGCCCGCATCTCGCCGTTGGGGTTGGGGTGACCTTTCCCGAACCTAACCTGCTTGTGTTCGAGGCCTGGTTTTGCACCACCACGCTGAAAAATCTGGAGGAGAACCCCAAGGTTGCCGTGGCGATCGTGGATCCCCTCACCGGAAAGGGGTACCAGTTCCTCGGGCGAGTCGAGCAGCGGAAGGACTCAGCCATTCTGAACGGGTACCTTCCAGATGCCGAGCCTCCGGGATTACCTCAGGTGCAATGGAGGCTTGAGGCGCGCATCGATAACGTGCTCGCCCTTACGGCCGAAGCGCATTCGGATCGGCCACTAGGTTAGTTCTTCTATCTAGGCAGGGTCTGCAGCAGTTCCTCTGCCTGCGGAACGTCCTCCTCTGCCACTTCTATCTCCATCAACCCTCCACCTCCCGACTGTGCGGCCAGGAAGTACTCGATGCCCCCTTTTTTCAGAACCGACTCGACCCGGGCCAGGTCCGCTTCGTCCTTGGGATCGTAAAACCGTACCATGACGGCCTCCTTTTCCATCCTTTTTTACCATTTTAATATTTTAGGCAGGAAAATCCCATAGTCCTGACATGGGCACCGGCATCGGCATCCCTGCGCCTAGCCTGACGCTTCCGTGTAGTGGCCGGTTTACCGCGCGAGGTCGATGATTACGGTCAGCAGGAGGAGCAGCAGATAGAGGATCGAGCCCCTGAAGGCCGTACGGCAATCGCGGCCCTCTTGGAGATAGAAACGGCAGGCGAACAGGAAGGAGGCGCCGAGCAGGACAGCGACCAGGGCATACCCCTTGGAACAGGGCCCGGCGCTCCAGAGGAGTAGGCTAGCCGGAATGAGCGCCAAGGCGAAGAGCAGCGTGCAGCGCCTGGTCGTTGCTATCCCCCTGGCAAGCGGCAGGACAGGCACTCCGGCTTTCCGGTACTCCTCGATGCGGGACAGGGACAACAGCCAGAAGTGGGGTGGCTGCCAGAGGAGTAAAACCAGAAAGAGCGCGAAACTTGATCGGTCCAGGGCCGGGTTGACAACCGCGCTGCCGGCCAGGGCCGGGAGGGCACCCGGGATTGCACCAAGGACGGCCGCCCAGTGGGTGTGAGGCTTCAGCCACAGGGTGTAACAGACTACATAGCTCAGGGAGGCGGCGACCAGCAGCAGGACGACGATCGGATTCAGGGCGGCTGAGGGGATTAATAGTGCGGTGCTGGTAGCTGCAGATGCAGCTATCAGCGCAGGGCCGTTGCCCAGACGCTCAAGGGCTGCGCTTCGCAACGCCAGCCGTTCCATGCAGCGGTCCATGCGGCGGTCCAGTACGCTGTTGGTGAGCGCCGCGCCGAACGCCATCAGGGAAACGCTTAAGGACCCCAACAGAGCGGCAGAAGGATCGGGAAGTCCCTTTCCAGCGAGGATCATCCCGGCGAGTCCCGAGAGTGTGACGGCGGCCACGATGCCAGGCTTTGCCAGCACAAAAAGAGCGCGGCACACTCCGTAGCGGGTGCCGCGCTCTTTGGGCCGTAGCTCGCTCCGGGCCGCGGTCCGGATCATTTGACGGGTTCGGTCTGGGAACTCTGCAGCAGCCAAAGGCGCAGGCTGAACCCGATGATGCCGAGGGTCAGGGCGAGATGCACGGCGGTGACGGGGAAGCTGAGGGATGATCTTACTGCTGCAGCCCCAACGGCGATCTGCAGCGCCACCAGGACCACCAGTGCCAGCAGGTCCCACTGGCGATTCTTGAGGCGGGTGTCCAGGAGTGAAGCGATGTAGAGCAGCGCAATGCTGCAGAAGGTGCCGAGACCAAGCAGGCGGTGGCTGATGTTGGTGATGGTCGGGCCGTCCCAGGAGGCAGGGATGAGCTGACCGCGGCAGGTGGGGAAATCGGGGCAGGCAAGACCCGCAGCCGAATGGCGCAGGTAGGCACCAAGAGAGGCCTGGGAGAAGATCAGGAGCATCACGCAGAAGAGAGGGCCGGCATAACCGGCCAGGGAGAAGTGAGCCGGGCGAGTGATGCCGTCCGAGAGCGCCATGTAGGATACCAGCAGGAACACCGCGAGGCCGATCATAAAATGGAGCGTCGTCGGCTGTACCGGGAGTTCCAGGAGAACCACCAGGCCGCCCAGCATAATCTCCGTGGCGATCAGCAGTAGTGCAGCGATGGGGACCGCCTTACGCATGCCCTGGTAAGTTGAAAGGCGCTTGCGGACCAGGAACAACAGGAACAGGGTAGCCAGCGCCGCGATCACCCGGTGCAGGAACTCCATCCAGACGTCAAGCCGCAGGGGAGGCAAGACGGATCCCTGGCAAAGTGGCCAGTCCGGACATGCCATGCCTGCGTGCATACCGGCAACCAGGTTGCCCCAGATAAGCAGTATGAAAAACAGTGAAGCGGTAATCGTGCCGAGCATGTGGACCTCCCGGGAAGGGGTTTAAGTTGTTGCCCTGAGATACCAGTCGGATCTGTCGGATCGGCTACCGGTAAATGGCGTCCACCAGTGTGCCGGCCAGGATCAGCCCGAGGATCAAAAAAGGGAAGACGGCAAATCCCAGCACCAGCTTGATCTCGTAGCGCAGGTGCATGAAATAAAGCGCAACCAGGACTGCCTTGACGGAGGCGATGGTCAGAGCTGCCGCCGCGTTCCACAGCCCCAGGCTCAAATAGGAAACCGCCACCGTCACACCGGTCAGCACGAGCAGCACTCCCCATACTGTCAGGTACACCTTGTACGCAGCCATAACCACCTCACCCGACCAGATAGAGCAGGGGAAACAGGTAGATCCACACGATGTCCACGAAATGCCAGTACAGCCCTGTGATCTCCACCGGTGTGCTGTACTCCTCGTTGAACGCCCCCCGCCGAGCCCGCAGCAAAAGCCAGATCATCACCGCCATGCCACCCAGGACATGAAGGCCGTGCAAGCCGGTCATCATGAAGTAAAGTCCGAAGAATAGGTTGGTCGACGCGTAGAAACCGCGGCTGAAATCCTCGCTCCACTCAAGGTACTTGATGAAGAGGAACCCGAGGGCCAGCGCCAGGGTGAGCGAAAGACAGATCTGCAAAAGCCTCTGCAGACCCCTCCTGATGGCGGCGATACCGATTGCGATGGTGAGGCTCGAGGTAAGAAGCACCACGGTGTTGGCTGCTCCCAAGAGCCGGTTCAGCTTCAGGTGTTCCTGGTGGAACAGGTCGCCGTGGGTGATCCGGAACTGGGCGTAGGCGGTGAAGAGGCCGCCAAATAGCAGCAGTTCCGTGGCGAGAAAGGCCCAGATGCCGAGCCGGGCCGAAACCGGTGCACCCTTGTGGTTTTCTGGCTCATCGGTCACGCTGTGCCTCGCTCTTGTTGCCATAGCTGTAGGGCCAGTCGGTCACTGTCGGTATCTCGTGGAAGTTCTCCTCCGGTGGCGGGGAACTGGTCTGCCACTCGAGGGTGAGCCCCTGCCAGGGGTTGGCCGGCGCGATCGGTCCGTTGCGCAGCGACTTGATGAAGTTGGCGAACATGATGACGATTCCGACCGCGAGAAACCAGGAACCCACGGTGGCGATCACGTTGAGCGGCTGGTACTTGGCCGGGTATTCGGCATAGCGCCGCGGCATCCCCTGCATGCCCAGGATGAACATGGGGAAGAAGGTCACGTTGAAGCCGGTGACGATGAGCCACCAGGCGCTCTTGGCCCACCCTTCGTTCAGCATCCGGCCGCTCATCTTGGGGAACCAGTAGTGCAAGCCGGCGAAAAGCCCCATCACCGTCCCGCCCATCATGGTGTAGTGGAAGTGCGCCACCAGGAAGTAGGTGTCGTGCACGTGCACGTCGGTGGCCATTGAACCCAGGAACAGGCCGGTGAGGCCGCCGATAATGAAGAGGAAGATGAAGGTGAGCGCGTAGAGCATGGGCGACTCGAAGGTGATGGAGCCGCGGTAGAGGGTGGCGATCCAGTTGAAGATCTTGATCCCTGTAGGGACCGCCACGAAGAAGGTGAGGAAGGAGAAGATCACCCCGGCCACGGTGGACATGCCGCTGACGAACATGTGGTGTCCCCAGACCAGGAATCCAATGAAGGCTATGGCAAGCGCCGAATAGGCGATCGCCTTGTAGCCGAAGATCGGCTTGCGTGAGAATACCGGCACCACCTCGGAGACGATCCCCATGGCCGGCAGGATCATCACGTAGACGACCGGGTGCGAGTAGAACCAGAAGAAGTGCTGGAACAGCAACGGATCGCCCCCCTTGGCAGGGTCGAAGATGCCAACGCCGAAGACCCGCTCCGCCGCCAGGAGGATGAAAGTGATCCCGATTACCGGGGTCGAGAGCACCTGGATGATGCTGGTTGCGTACATGCCCCAGATGAAGAGCGGCATCCGGTACCAGGTCATGCCGGGCGCCCGCATGGTGTGGATGGTGACGATGAAGTTGACTCCGGTGAGGATGGAGGACATCCCGATGAAGAAGAGTCCCAAACTGAGCGTGGTGACGGCGGCACTGGTCTTGGCAGAGTAGGGGGTGTAGAAGGTCCAGCCGGTATCCATGGGTGCCACCAGCGACCCGATGGTCACCAGGATACCTGCGACGAAGATCCAGTAGCTGAACAGGTTCAGGCGGGGAAATGCCACGTCCCGACAGCCGATCAGCAGCGGGATGAAGAAGTTCCCCAAAGACGACGGGATGGCCGGGATCACGAAGAGGAAGATCATCATCGCCCCGTGCATGGTGAACAGCACGTTATAGGTGTGGTCGCTGAAGAACGCCGGCCCGGGGACCAGCAGCTTCAGGCGCAAAAGGAGCGCGAGGACACCGCCGACCAGGAAAAAGCCGAGGGTGGTCCAGATGTAGAGGACGCCGATCCGCTTGTGGTCCATGGTGAGAGCCCAGGAACGCCATCCTTTCTCGCTCAGGTAGTCCCGTCGCTCTGCTGCGCTGGTGGTGCCTGCCTCGTCGACCATCGGTTACTCCGCTTGGGCTGCCTAGTTGACCTGCCTTTTTTCGTGTGCGCCGGTCTGTCGCGTCTTCGAGACCGCGTAAGCATCACTTCAAGGTCTTCATGTACGAGATGATCGCCTCTATCTCATCAGGTTTCAGGGTCGCCTTGAAACTTGGCATGATGGGCTGGAAACCCTTCACCACAAATTCGTTGGGCTCCTCGATGGAATCTCTGAGGTAGTCTTCGTTTGCCAGTACTCGATGACCCTCGATCGACTCCACCCAGCTGCCGTAGACCCCCTTGAGGGTGGGACCGACCTTCGGGCTGCCGTCGGTGCTGTGGCAACTTGCGCAGCCGGCGCTTTCGAACAGTGACTTCCCTTTTTGCACCGGCGACTGGGCCCCTGCCTGCAGTTTCTGCTGCTCGGCCTGCTGCCACGCGAGGTACTCGGCGTGCGGCATCACGATCAGGTTCGCGCGCATGAGCGAATGGCCGGTGCCGCAGTACTGCGAGCAGTAGACGTCGAAGGTGCCGATCTTCTTAGGCAAAAGCCACAGATAGGTGTAGCTTCCCGGCAAGACGTCCTGCTTTTGCCGGTAGGCCGGTATGAAGAAACCGTGGATCACATCCCGGGAGATCATGATCAGTTTGACCGGCTTGTCGACTTCCAGCCGCAATTCATTGGCTGCCGTCCTGCCGTCGGGGTACTTGAAGCTCCACTGGAACTGCGTGCCGACTACCTGCACTTCGGTTGCGTTGGGTAGCGGCGTCCTCATCTTGATGAAGACCATGAGACCGTACGCGAAGATAGCAACGAGCAGCACCGACGGGATAATGATCCAGACGATTTCCAAGGCATGGTTGCCGGTGATGTAGGGTGTGTTTACCTCCTCCCCTTTCTTCCTCCGATAGCGCACTGCGAAATAGAACAAGAGCCCCTGCGTGAGGATGAAGAAGAACCCTGCTACCACCAGGATGAAGATGAACACCTCATCCACGTCGTGGCTGGCCAGCGATGCCTCGGCAGCGTTCAGGGCATTTGGGTACGGCATGCGTCTCCCCTTTCACAAGACTCTGTTGCCGCTGGTCTCAGGCGGCGCCACTTTTTTTCTCACGCCTCCAGAGCCGGATGAGCATGGCGACCGTGACGGCGAGAACACCAAGCATGCTGACCGTCATCAACCGGGAGGCGAACAGGACGTACTTCTTGCCGACAGGATCGTAGTGGAAACAGTAGAGGAGCAGGCTGTTGCTCAGCCTCGATCCCCCGATCCTGCCGTCGGCAGCCTCGACCAGGGCCAGCTTCAGGTCTCGCGGCCTCACCTCGAGCCCGTAAAGGTAACGGGAGACCCGGCCGTCCGGAGTAACCACCACCAGAACGTTTGGATGGGCGAAGTCGTTCTTTCCCTGACGGCTGTAGCGAACCCCGACGCTTTGGGCCAGGTTCTCGATGGCGCTTTGGTCTCCCATGAGGAAGGGCCAGCGGTTTTCCGGTTCGGACAGGCCACCCAGCATCGCGTAGGTGGCCACCGACTTGTCACGCGCCAGGGCGGGAATTTCGTCCGGGTTGATGCTCACCGTCACGATCCTGAAGTCCTTGCCAAGCTTCAGGTTCCCGAGGTGCCTCACCGAACCGGCCAGGTTGCGGAACACGAGCGGGCAGAGGGTGGGGCAGGCATAGTAGTTCAAGGTGACGATGGCCGGTCCCCCGGTGAAGTAATCGGCGAGCCGTACCTTTTTCCCGGTTTGGTCCCGGAAGCGGAGCCCGGTTGGGATTGGCTGGCCCAGGCGTTCGTCGACGCCCACCTGCTGCAGCACCTCGTCCTGCGGGTCGTGTGCCCCGGCCGAACGAGGCAGCAGGGTGAGGAACGCCGGTATCAGGAGGAGGGCCGCCAGAAGCGGCACCCCGGTGCGCAGGGCGCGGGCCATATTCAGCGTGCCATCTTGGCGTAGTCGATCATTCCCTGGAAATCGACCACTTGCACCGGCTCGTTGCCCACCACCCAGGCGTCGTGTCCGCTGGGGAGCAGGGAGACGTCGCCTGCCTTGCAATCCAACTCCCTGCCGTCATCCATGACGACTCGAAGGACTCCCGATACGTGATACTGGAAGTGCGGCGCCTCGCAGCTCAGAGTTCCGGCTAACTGCTTGACGGAACTGGACCACCTCCACCCCGGCAGAAAGATGGCGCGACCGACGGTTGCTCCGCCGATGGTGACTATTTCCAGCCTTCCGAGCGGGAACTCTCTCACTTCATCCGGGTGGGCAAAACTTTTCAGTTCCGGCTTCCTCATGTGACCTCCCCTAAAACTCTCTCGGTGATAGTTCGCGCTTCGGTCGCCATGCGCCCCGTGCAGTTGGCAGCTGAGGGGGATCTGGCATCGCGCGGAGAAAACTTAGGGTATTCTAATTTACCTATTTGCAAAAGCAAGCAGCCGATATCATGAAAAGGTGTTCGAATGAGGGGAGCTCGGGACTGCCGAGAGTGTGAACATGATAAATCTGGGGGTGCGACAGATGAACGCTGGAAAAGTCACAAAAGAGTGCGAGTTTGCGGAGCTGGTGTCCTGACGTCGGTTGTGGGATTTGGGAAGGGCGGGGCGTGGTGCCGGATGCTCACTAATTGAGCGAGTTGCGGTGCGTATGGCTCTCAGCCTAGGTACGGCGCTCTGCGCAGGCGGGGGCGTGGCGGGCGGGGTATCGGGTGGAACTCTGCCTCTTTAAAGAACGGCGCCCACGGGGGCAGGCGGAAGCTTCACCCCGCAGGTCAGGTGGCCTCTTTGAGTTCCCGGATGATCTCCACCTGGCGTTGGAAGATGTAGCGCGAGATGATCGCCTCGTTGTTGGCGTCGGACTCGAAGGAAAAGCTGCAGACGTCCTCGCCGGCGTGTCTGGTGCTGTCGAGGTAGCAGCCGCTGGTTTCGATGCTGTGCATGGTGTTGTGCAAAAGGTTGGGGATGTTGAGGCGCAGGTTCCATTGTGTCCCGCGTTCGAAACGGGTGTCTTTTTGGACCCGGATACAGCAGCCGCCGAGCGAAATGTCGGAGAGTGTCCCCTGGAGCGTGCCGATGGCACCGCTGATGCCGACCTCGGTTCGCGGCTCCAGTTCGAGTCTGAGCGATTCGCGCCGATCGGCCATCACCTCCACGTATCTGAAGTTTTTCAGCGCCGCCGTCATCCTGCGGACGTCGACGTTCTGCACGTCGGCCAAAATGGCGCTGTCGAAGCTGCTGCACCTGATGAAGGCCCGCAGGGTCGATTCGAGGGCCACCGCTTGCTGCTGGTGCACGTCCAGATCCAGCACGCCGCTGCTTATTTCCACGACGGTAGCCGGATAGCTGATCGGCAACCCCTTGTAGTAGGTGGCGAGTCTTAAGTCGCGTAGCGAGCCGCTCTTGAGAAGCTCCTGGAATGTGGCGATGATCCTGACGCGGTCCTCGTCGACACTTTTTCTGACCCTGGAGTGGTAGTAGCGTGAAAAATCCATCTTCATCCCCTTGAGGTGTAGCTGCCGGGTACTGGTTACCGGCTACTGGATCAGGCCGTGCCTGCGCAGCATGGCCAACAGGTCCGCCCGGACGATGGGCTTCACCAGGTAATCGGTGCAGTCCCCTTCCCAGAGTGCCTCTTCCATGTTCTCAGGAGAGTTGAGTGCCGTGGTCATGATGATGACCGCTTTTTTTCGATCCGGCGTCAGGTCGTGCTGCTCCGCGAGCCTGATCAGCTTCAGTGCCTCCTGACCGTCCATCTCCGGCATGATGATGTCGAGCAGCACCAGGTCGAAGGGTTTATGGTCGCAGAGCGCCTGCTGGAAAAGTGCCACCCCCTCCCGGCCGTTCTCCGCCAGTTCGATCTCGGCATGGTCAGCCAGGAAGTACCTGAGCCCTTCCCGGGCCATTGCATTATCCTCAACGATCAGACACCTCACTGGCGATCCTCCTTGCTGTGGTCGGCGTCATCCTCGCGCCGCGTCTACTTACAGGGTTATGGTGAATTCAGCACCTTCGCGGCTGTTGCGGACGTCGATCCGCCCCTGCATCTGTCGTTCGATGATGCTGCGTGCCATGTAGAGGCCGATGCCGGTCCCTCTTCCTTCTTCCTTGGTGGTGAAGTAGGGGTCGAAGATGCGCTCCAGCACCGCCGGTGCGATGCCGCCGGCGTTGTCGCGGATGGCTACGATACCGCGGCCTTCTGCTTCGCTCAGCGAGACGGTTATCACTGGCTGCCGGACCTTGCGCTCCTCGAGTGCGTCGCGGGCGTTGTTCAGGATGTTCAAGAGCGCCTGAGCGAACTCGTTGACGTGGCCGTTATACCTGAGCGTGCAGTTCCCCTCCACGGTGACCCGGATGCCGTGGGCGGCACAGCCAGGCTCGAAGAAGTCCACGGTGGTACTGATGGCCTTGGACAGGCTGAAGGAGCGCGGTTCGAGGCCCGGGCGGAAAAAATTTCTGAAGTCGTCGATAGTCCGCGACAGGCAGAGCAGAAGGTCCATGCCGGTCGCGACGCGCTCCTCCATGACCTCCCTGGTGAGATTCCCCTTTTCATGCTCCATCTGCATGCGCTGGATCACGAGGCCCAGGGTGTTGAGCGGCTGGCGCCACTGGTGGGCGATGTTGCCTATCATCTCACCCATGGCGGCGAAACGCGCCTGCTGCATCACCACCCGGTCCATCTCGCGGCACTTCTCCACTTCCTCGGTGATGCGCTGCTCTAGGATGCGGTTCATCTCTTCCAGTTGCTGCTGGTGGCTGTGCACAGCGCGTTCTGCTTGCTTGCGCGCCGAGATGTCGAGCACGGTCCCGATAATGGCGGGCTCGCCGCAGGACCTGCTGATGGAGGCGAACAGTTCGAGCTCGATCAGCCTTCCGCTGCGGTGCAGGCCGCGGACTTCGTAGTTCGCAGGGACTGCCTGCCCGGCGAGACGTTTGTCGTAGTTCGAGACCACTTGCTGCTGGTCTTCTGGGCAGATGAAGGACCTGAAGTTGCTGCCGATGATCTCTTCCGGGCGATACCCGAGCATTTCGGCGAGGGTGCGGTTCACGTAGAGGACGGTCTCGTCGCCGCTCACGAGGTAGGTTCCGGTAAGCGAACTCTCCGCCAGCATGCGGAAACGTTCTTCGCTTTCCCTCAGCATCCTGCTGGCGCGATGGCGCTGTCGCGCGCCGTTGGTAAGGACAATGATGGCAACCGTCTGGAGGGCCACCACCAGGGCGACCGCCCACGCGATTAAGCGGTGCTCCCGGTACAGGTTGTCCCAGGACACGGCGCCATCGGCCGCTGCGACGGCCACGGGGGCCGTGGCAAGTGCGTAGCCGGGAACGGCGCCAGCGCACAGAAGCGTCCCGATGAGAATTGCCAGCATAAGGGGCGCTGCGCGAAACGGCCGGGGCTTTGGGGCCTGCTCAGTCATGTCCTGCCTTTCGATTGTGGTGCCGGGTCTGTGATGATCCAGGAGTGCTGCAGTCCCGGTCCTTCTCATGATAACTCTAATCGGCTGGGATTTCCGCAGCTTGAGGTTAAAATGTCGGGAAAAGGCGCCGGTCGGCGCTTTGACGGAAAAGCCCCAGGGGCCTAGGGTTCCGGCGCCGCTTCAAGTGGTGAAATCTCTCCGGTTATTTCGCGTACGGCTTTGTCTTTTCACGTATGTGGAATGACGGAGGGCGGGATACCATGGTGGGAAGATTAAGCGCGTTTGAGGACGCGGTACGGGGCGGTGCCGCTTTGTTCGATGCTGGAATCTAATGATACCGCTTGACTGGCCGGTCAATGGGCGGCGGGGACCGACCGTAAAGCAAAAAACGGGTACTGCTGGCACAGGCCAGGCGGTTTGGGCATGTTTTAGGCATAGAGAGAAGCAAGATCATGCACTGGTTGCTCTTCAATGAAATGTGGTTCGTGTGTTTTGTTTTTGTAACGGCAGACAGGAGGATCTTAAGTGAAAAGAAGAGTGCTTATTGTCGACGATACGCCTGACATCCGGTTGATGCTGCGGTACATAATCGAGAAGGAAAATTATGAGATCGTAGCGGAGGCTGCCAACGGAGTGGAAGCGGTAGAGCGCTATTTCGAGCACCACCCCGATATCACGATCATGGATATCGACATGCCGTTCAAGACCGGGGTTCAGGCGGCTCGGGAGATACTTTCCCAGGCGAAAAACGCCCGCATCATCTTCTGCAGCGGTACCGGCCGCAATCATGAAATCAAGTCGTTGGACCATGGAGCGGGGGCTCCCGGCTTTGTCCGCAAGCCTTTTTTGCCCGCTCAGCTGTATCATGCAATGAATATGCAGTGCTGCTAATGCGATGATTCTATGATGCAATGATTTTTATGTTGTGATGTTTGCAATGAATTGTGACGTATGAAGACTGTTATGAACTGTAATGCCGTGTGATCTTCAAGCTGTTGTGAATCTTTTTGTGTACTTTGGATGTTGCAGAAGCTTGGGAGCCTTTTCGGCTCCCTTTTTTTATGTATGAGGTTTGAAGGCTCAGAGGATGCGGCAGTAACTTTCCTGGCACAGATAGCTGCAGTCAGGTCGTAGGCCCAGCGGACAGCCGCCAGGATTGTAAAATGTTTAGTATTACTTTCGCCGGCCTTGTGTTAGGGTAGCGGGGTCTCGACGGGGGCCGGAGTCGGCGGCGCAACGAAGCCCGGGGCGCCCGCTCTGCCGGCACTGGCGAGCTCTGGCGAGCACCTGCCAAGTTTCATCCCGCATCGTCAAACCAGAAAATATGCAGCAACAGGATTTCACCATGACCTCAAAAATTCCCGAAGCCATTGCCACTCTTTTACAACAACTGCACGGGCATCGCTATTTCATGCCGTCAGCGGGACCGCTCAGGATGCGCTTATTGGAGGCGGTAGCTGAGGCGATGGAGGGCGATGCCGGCGAGCGTCTGAAGGATCCGGACCTGGTCCTGGAAGTCAGCATCGGCCGGCAGGATGGTGAGGAGGAGATCGTTGTCGGGGTGAAGCTTACCCTCTCCGGTCAGCCGCATGCGGCGGAGCTCGCACTCACGGCGCTTTCGACGCCCGAGTTGGAGGACCTTTCCGGTTACCTGACCGGACTCCTCGACACGAGTGCACCTGCGGAGCCTGCGCCAGCCGACAAGGTCGCGGTGCGCAAGCGGGTGGAGGGCGACTACCACGAGCAGGCTGCGGCCTCGGCCCGGCTCAAGGTGTCCCCGCAGTGGTTGAAGAGCGTGGTGCCCTGCACCGATTACAGCTACGACGAGATCGACGGCAAGAAGTTCATCCGTGAGTACTTCTGGTCCAAGGAGCTGATCGAGCGGCTCTTCAAGATCAAGTGCAGCAAGACCACCCCGGAAGACCTGCAATACGTGGCGAGTGAGTGCTGCGAGGGGGACCTTGAGTGGGCGAAGGACCTGATAGCGCGTCTCAAGTCACCGAACCGCGTCGAGCAGGCGCCTCGCGACCAGGCCCAGAAAAACCAGGGCCAGGCGAAGCAGGGGCAGTTGAAACAGGGGCAGGGGCAAGGTCAGGGACAGCCGCAGGGGCAGGGCGAACGACAGGGTCAGCAGGGTCAGCAGGGGCAGCAGGGGCAGCAGGGGCAGCAGGGGCAGCAGGGGCAGGGTGGCGAGCGGCAGGGTGAGCGTCCCCGCAGCCGTTCGCGGCACAAGCGCTCCTTCCGTGACAAGGACGGCCGTAAACCGCAGCAGGGGGCTCCGGGGCCCAAGCCCCCCGCCAGTTCCAACTAGCTCAAAAAAGTCCCGGTTTTCGGGATCAGATCCCCTGTTTCTTAAGGTAACTGGCGAACTCCATGTCCACCTTGTTGATGTGCTGCACTAGCCAGGCAGTGAGGGTCTTGTTGGCCAAGATGACCAGGGAAAGGGTGGCGCCTTCCATCCTGCACGACGAGGTGAGGCGTCCGATATCGGCGATGAAACGGGTGTGCAGCGACTTGTGCGCCGCGTAGTCCGGGTAGCCGTGCCTGATCTGCAGTTTCTCCTCCGCAGCGAAGTGCTCCTTCACGTAATCCTCAAGAAAAAGCAGCAGGTTCAGTACTTCTTCCTTTCCCCTTCCCGCGCTGCACGCCTCAGAGAGCTTGTCTGCCCTCGCGAAAATCTCCCGGTGCTGGTTGTCTATGGCGGATACTCCGGTTGCCAGATCGTTGCTCCACGCTATTGACATCTAAGTTGCTCCTTGGGGTTTGATGGCCGTCCCCGTTGCTGCTCGCCAGGTCGGGGGGCGGTTTTAGTAGGCGAACTCTAGCATATTCATGTGCCGGTCGCTAGCCACTTATTAATTTGTAAGGTTTTGTGTTGCCGGCTTCTCTTCGGGGATCGCGATCCTGAAACGGGTCCCTTCCGGGGAGCTGGAAACCTGGATATCGCCGCCGTGGTCCTTGACGATGCCGTAGGAGACCGAGAGCCCGAGACCGGTGCCGGTGTCCTTGGTGGTGAAAAACGGGGTGAAGACCTTCTCCAGGTGCTCGGAGGGGATGCCTTTTCCGGTGTCGGCGATCTCTACCACGCAGCCGGCGCCGGGACCGAGCGATTTGGTCGCCAGGGTCAAGGTGCCGCCCTCGGGCATGGCCTGCGTCGCGTTCAGGATCAGGTTACTGAAGACCTGCCGCAACTGGTCGGCGTCCCCCTTGATGCTGGCGAGATCAGGGGCGTATGCGCGCTGCACGGCGATCTTGTCGAGCGAGGTGTGGTGGCCGATCTGCGCGAGGATGTCGTCCAGCACATCGTGGATGGCGACCTGCCGGCGGTCCAGGGATTTCTGGCGGGCAAAGGCCAGCAGGTTCCCGACGATCTTCGCCATGCGCTCAGTCTGCATGCTGATGATCTCCACCTCCTCGCGATTCGCGTGGTCGGAGGGGAGGCACATCTCGAGCACCTCGGTGTTGCCCCTGATGATGGCAAGCGGGGTGTTGATCTCGTGGGCCACGCCGGCGGCGACGATACCCAGATCCGCCAGTTTCTCCGCGCGCGCCAAGTCGGCCTGGGTCTGCAGCAGGAGCCGGTTCTTCTCGCTCAACTCCGCGGTGCGCTCCTGGACCTTTAGCTCGAGGCCGCGGTGCAGAAGCCCGATCTCGGCCTCCTGCCGGGACAGCGCCCGGGTCATCTGGTTGAAGGCGCGGGCCAGATCGCCCACCTCGTCGGCGGTGGGAACTTCCATCTGCAGGTCTCGCTCGCCGTTGGCCACCCGGTGCGCCAGCTTCTCCAGTTCGCGGATAGGGCGCGCCAGCAGCGTCCCGATGAACCCCGAGAAGGCGATGCCGATCAGGGAGGTGACCAGCAGCACCAGGTACAGGATCGAGTTGACGTTCTTCTGCATCTGGGTGTACGGCTTTTCCAGCATCCCCACGTAGAGCGAGCCGACCGCCTCGCCGCGCAGTCCCAGGATCGGCTCATAGGCCGTGAAGTACCAGTCGTTCACCACGAAGGCCCGGGCGATCCACTTCCTCTTCTCCAACAGCACCCGGTTGTAGACCTCCTCGGAGAGCCGGGTGCCGATGGCGCGCTGGCCGCTGGTTGCCAGGACGTTGGTGGCGATGCGGGTATCGCCGATAAAGAGCGTGGCGGTCCCCACGTCGGTGCCGTTGAACTTCACACCCTCGTAGACGATATCTTTGATCTTGTCGACCAACTGGTTGTTGTTGTTCAAAAGCACTGCGCCGTAGAGGGCGCCGATGACCTTGCCCGAGGCGTTTCGTACCGGTGCGGCCGATACCATGACCATGCCTGAGCGCTCGACGCTGGAGGCGCGCGGCTTGGCGTGGGGCGTGGAGACCATGGTGATGGCCGCGCGGCGGGCCAGTTCGAGGCTCTCGGCCCCCAGCTGTTCGCCGGTGAGGACGGTGCTGCCGGTGACCGCGGCCCCCTGAAGGGCACGGCTCAAAAAGTCGTTGTCGGGATGGTCGCCGGAGAGTTTCGGGTTATGGGCGCGGTAGAGCACCCGGCCGTTGGCGTCAACGGCGGTTAAGATGTCGAGCTGCTTTTTCTGTTGCAGCGGGTTGAGCAACTGGGCGATCACCCGGCGGTCCCCGGTGCCGAAGGCGGTCACGGCGAAGGGGCTTTCCGCGGTGAGGTCGACCAGCTCCCCGATGCGGTCCAACTCGTTTTGGTACACCTCGCGGGCCGAGTTGAGGTCGGTGCGCACCTTTTCCTGGGCCTGGTTAACGATCTTCGCCTTGATGAGGTAGAGGCCGGTCAGCGAACAGAGGAAGCAGGCGACGAAGAGCGGGGCGAGTGCCCCGATGGTGAGCTTGGCGCGGATCGGGAAACGGCGGGGCAGGCGGGTCGGCATCAGATGGCTCCCGCGTCGTCGAGGCCGAATTCCTCGATCTTGCGGTCCAGGGTACGGCGGGCGATGTCGAGGATACGCGCGGCGCGGCTCTTGTTGTTGCCGGCTGCCTTGAGGACATGCAGGATGTGCTCGCGCTCCACGGTTTCCAACGAGACCAGGCGCTCCGGATTTTTCGGTTCGCAGGCAGTTACGAGCGGGGCACTTCTCCAGACCGGCAGGGTCTCGGGCCGGATCAGCGTGCCGCGGGTCAGGATGGCGGCGCGCTCGATGGCATTCTCCAGTTCGCGCACGTTGCCGGGCCAGCTGTACGAGATGAGAAGTTGCAGCGCCTCCGGGGTGAAGTCGCTGATGTCGCGCTTCATGCGGGCGGCGTATTTCCTCAAAAAGTGCCGGGCCAGCAGTTCGATGTCCTCGACGCGCTCGCGCAGCGGCGGCAGGTAGAGGGAAATCACGTTCAGGCGGAAATAGAGATCCTCGCGGAAGCGCTTTTGGCGCACCTCCTCCTCGAGGTCCTTGTTGGTGGCGGCCAGGAAGCGGATGTCGACCTTCTTGGCCTTGGTGTCGCCTACCGGGATGAAGTCGCCTTCCTGGAGCACGCGCAGCAGCTTCGCCTGGATGGCGGGGCTCATGTCGCCCACTTCGTCGAGGAACAGGGTGCCGTGGTTGGCGGCCTCCAGCAGCCCTTTTTGGTGGTTGATAGCGCCGGTGAAGGCGCCGCGCACGTGGCCGAAGAGCTGGCTCTCCAAAAGCGTGTCCGAAAGCGCTGCGCAGTTGATGGTGAGGAAGCGCTCGGTGGCGCGCTGGCTGTTCAGGTGGATGAGGCTCGCCACCAATTCCTTGCCGGTGCCCGATTCGCCCAGTACCACCACGTTCGAGTCGCTCTGCGCCACGAGCAGCGCCATGTCGTGGACCTCGCGAAAGCTCGGGCTGGCGAAGATGAGCGGGCTCGCACCCACGGGGTGACCCAGTTCGTCCTTGAGCGCCGAGTTCTCCTTCAAGAGCGCCTTGCGCTCCAGCACCTTTTCCAGGATGCCGAAGATCTTCTCCTTGGGAAAGGGTTTGGTGACGTAGTCGTAGGCCCCCAGTTTCATCGCCTCGATGGCCGAGTTGATGGAGGCGTAGGCGGTCATGATCACCACCGGGATGTCCAGTTTCATCCGCTTGATAAGCTGCAGGACCTCGATGCCGTCCAGGTCGGGCATCTTCACGTCCAAAAGGAGCAGGTCGCACTCGTCCGCGCCGCGGTTCTCCAGACAGCTCACGAGCGCCGTCCCCGAACTGAAGACTTCCAGGTCGAGGCCTTTGGCCGACAGTATCTTGCCGAGGTAGCGCAGGATTTCGACCTCGTCGTCGCAGATGATGACACGTCCGTTATACATTACTGACACCTTTAGGTTGCTGCCGCGCAAAGGGCGGTGAAGATTTTGATATTCTCGGGGTTCCGGTGCCGGACGAAAATTCCAGCCGACTCTTCCGGATCCGCCGGGGGGGCGGGGATAAGGGTGGATCCGGAAGCTGGGAACAGTGCTGCATCCAATGTATACGCCCATCACTATCTTTCGCAGTGGGCACTATTGTCAAGTATTTTCCTCCCCTGCAAGTTGTTCCGGGTCGGATGGTGGTATAGCACCCGACAAAGGGTGCGGAATTTGACGGTATATGTGAAGTAGCATGTCGTTGACGTAATCGAGCCCGTCCACAACAGCAACTGCAATACCATGATGAGGCCGCAGACGTCTTTTGCAACCACTGGCCATGGTTTAAGTATTCGCTAATGGCGACCTGCTGTCTTCGCTCAAACTTTATGAAGGCAAGTTGCCAGCTCATGACTGTGATGGAGCGCTCCACGCGAGAACCGGGTTGTGCTTCCTGGGGTGACGCCGCACTCTTCCTGAGGCAAACGTCAATCTGCTTCGTTTTCAATAGGATGACCTGCCGTTCGGATAGCTCTTCCGCGCGACGCTTCTTTTTGTGCGAAAAACTGCCGTAAGTCAGCACTCCTTGTGATATGGTTAATGGCGCATATTATCAGTGATCCCGGCTGCGTAGATCAATTCTTGCTGCTATAATGTTACACGGTTCGCCGCGCATGATGAATGCATCATGCCGAAGGATGACTGCTCAGGAGAGTTTTGATGCTCTGGATTTTGTTCGTTATGCTGCTTAAATCGATCGCGTGGTTTTTCGCTTTCCGGGCGGGCATCAGGTCCGGCGCAATGGGGATGCTGTCTTGGGCCGCGGGTAGTGCGGTTCTCCTCACGCTTCTCGATAAGGTGAGTGTTGCCAGCAACCTCGCCTTTTCTGCCATCTTGCTGAGTCTTGCGCTCTACGCATTGATGTCCTTTATCCTGATGCCGCTGGCCTGGAAGGTGAAAAACACCGCCTTTTCCGTGGTCTGCAATCTGGTGGGCATGCTGGGAGCCTTTGCCGGCGTCAACTTCACCATGGACTTTCTCAGAGGCCTGTTGCCGTTCATGCGGCCGTAGCTTTTCGAACTGTGACTCAATTTGACGAATGGAGAAACGTATGCACCGTTTTCGTCGTAGCAACCGTCTGATCCTACTGGCGCTCATCCTTTGCCTGAGCTGTGCGGTGCTTCCCGGGACCGCCAGGTCGGCAGGCGGCGAGGCTCGCTTGTCCAAGGGACAGACCGTCTACGTGCCGGTCTATTCGAACGTCTTCAGCGGACCGAAACAGCTGCCGTTCCAACTGGCGGCGACGCTCAGCATCCGGAACACCGACCTGGCGAACTCCCTTAGGGTGAGCACGATCGATTACTACGACACCAACGGCAAGCTGGTGCGGCGCTACCTGAATAAACCCATCGCACTGGGGCCGCTTGCTGCGACCTATGTCCATATCGAGGAAAAGGATGTCAGCGGCGGTTTCGGCGCCAACTTCATCGTGCGCTGGGATGCGCCGCGCGTTGTCAACGCCCCGATCGTGGAGTGCGTGATGATCGGAGCCACCTCGGGGCAGGGGATATCGTTCGTCAGCCCGGGTCAGGAAATAAGCGAAGCCTTGAGGTGAACCGGGCAGAGGCCTGCCGTAGAGGTGCGAGCGTGGTACTGCCCTGTCCCCGTGTCCGTCACGACCTATCAGGAGTCCAAAGATGCTGAAAAAGAACCGGCTGGTCCTGCTTCTCATACTGCTTGCCTTTGTACTTCCTTTCCTCTCGTCTATTGTCAGCTTCTATAGCGACTGGCTCTTCTTTAGGGAAACCGGGTTCACCTCGGTGTTTACCACCAACCTGGCCGCCAAGGTAGGGTCGGCGGTCGGTTTCGGCGTGCTGTTCCTGTTGTTCGCGCTAGCCAACATGCACTTCGCCAACCACGCCGCGTTTCCTCTGAAAGGTGCCTTTCCGCTGGGAGGCAATCTCTACCGGCTGAAGACTGAAGATGCCGCGCGCCTGGTGGCACCCTTGAGCATTCTGGCCAGCGTGGTGCTTGCCCTCATGGCGGGCAGTTGGGGCGGCGTGCAGTGGCAAAACGTGCTTCTCTTTGCGAACGCAGTGCATGTCGGTACGGCCGACCCGTTGCTGGGCCAGGACGTGGGATTCTACCTCTTCAGGCTGCCGCTTTTCGAACAGTTCGCCTCCTTCAGCCGCTTCATGGTGCTTGCCACCGCGCTGCTCACCGCCGCTGTCTACTATCTCCGGGGCGGCATTGCCATAGGCCCGCGTGGGGCGACCATCGATAGCAAGGTTAAGAAGCATCTCGCCATCCTTGCGGTCCTTTTCTCTGTGACGCTTGCTGCGGGCTTCGCAGTGGAAGGCTTCCGCCTCGTCATCTCAGGGCATAGCACGTTCCAGACGGCCGGCTATACGGACGTCAATTCTCGCCTGCTTACCTATCGGCTTTTGACCTTCCTTGCGCCGGTCGCCGGCATCCTGTTTGCCGCCGGTATCTGGAAGGGCGTCTGGCGCCTCACGGTGCTGCCGCCGGTCGTACTGTTCGCCCTGTACGGCATCGGCATCGCCTTGTACCCGGGGCTCTTGCAGAAGTTCAAGGTGGCCCCCAACGAACTCGACCTGGAAACTCCCTACATCGAGAACAACATCAAGTTCACCCGGCTTGGGTACGGACTGGACAAGATCGAAACCATCCCTTTCGACGTGGACGCCAAGCTCTCCGCCGCCGACATCGTCAGCAACCAGGCGACCATCAAGAACATCCGGCTCTGGGACCACGCGCCGCTTTTGAAGACCTACGGGCAGCTGCAGCAGATCCGGACCTATTACAAGTTCTTCGATGTGGACAACGACCGCTACCTGGTGAACGGCCAGTACACCCAGGTGATGCTCTCGCCGCGCGAGCTCTCCTACGCCGACCTTCCCAGCCGCAACTGGATCAACGAGCATCTCATCTTCACCCACGGCAACGGCCTCACCATGGGGCCGGTGAGCCGGATCAGCAAAGAGGGGCTCCCCGAGTTCTTCGTGAAGGACATCCCGCCGGTAAGCCTGGCCGACATAAAGATCACCCGGCCTGAGATTTACTACGGCGAAATTTCCAACGATTACGTGGTGGTGGGCACCAATGTGCCCGAGTTCAGTTACCCGACCGCTACCGGGAACATCAACACGACCTACAAGGGGAAGGGGGGCGTGACGATCGACTCCCTGCTGAAAAAGGCCCTGTTCGCCGCCAAGTTCCAATCGGAAAAGATCGTGCTCTCCTCCGATATCACGTCTAAAAGCCGCATCCTCTACTATCGCAACATCGGTGAGCGGGTGCGTACCCTGGCTCCCTTCCTGGTCTTCGATTCCGATCCCTACCTGGTGGTGAACAAGGAGGGCGGGCTCACCTGGATGATCGACGCCTACACCTACTCGGAGCGTTTTCCCTATTCGAAACCGCTCAAGGATGGCATCAACTACCTGAGGAATTCGGTCAAGGTGACCATCGACGCCTACAACGGCACGGTAACCTTCTACGTGAGCGACCCGGCCGAGACCATGGCGCAGGTGTACTCCAAGATCTACCCGGGCATGTTTCACCCCATGTCCAGCATGCCGGACGACCTGCGCCAGCATGTCCGGTATCCGCACCAGTACCTGGGGCTGCAGGCCGCCATGTTCGGCGCCTACCACATGACCGACCCGAAGGTGTTCTACAACAAGGAAAACCTCTGGGAAATTCCCACCCTGGGCGAGAAGCCGATGGAGCCGTACTACACGGTCATGAAACTTCCGGGCGAAAAGAAGGAGGAGTACATCCTGCTGTTGCCCTTCACCCCGTCCAAGAGGGACAACCTGGCCGCCTGGCTCACGGCCCGCTGTGACGGCGCCAACTACGGCAAGATCCTCGCCTACACCTTCCCGCGCGACCGGTTGATCTACGGCCCCAAGCAGATCGACGCGCGCATCAACCAGGACGCCTTCATCTCGCAGCAGCTGACGCTTTGGAACCAGCGCGGCTCGGAGGTGATCCGCGGCAGCATGCTGGTCATCCCCATCGAAAAGTCGCTGCTCTACGTGCAGCCGCTTTTCCTGACGGCGGACAAGGGGGGGCTTCCCGAGTTGCGGCGGGTCATCGTCGCCTATGGGGACCAGGTGGTGATGGAGGAGACACTGGAACTCGCGCTGCAGAGGATCTTTGGCGGCAAGGTGCCGGCCGCCGCCGGAGCACAACTTGCACAAGCTGCCGCCCAATCGGGTGCACCGGCAGGTGCACCAGGGGCGCCGGCCTTGAGCGGTCCTTCGCAGGCGCTCGCCAAAGAGGCGATGGCGATCTTCCAAAAGGCCCTCAACCTGCAACGCCAGGGGGACTGGGCCGGCTACGGTGAAGAACTGCGCAAACTGCAGCAGGTCTTGCAGAGAATGGCGCAATAAAAAAAAGCATTACCACAGAGGACACAGAGGGAAAACCGAGTACCACAGAGGATAACTAGCAGGAAACGAGCAGGAACGACGGGTTGTGATTTGTAGTCTCCCTCGTTGTGACTTTCCTCCGGCTTTCCTCCGTGTCCTCTGTGGTTAGCTTTTAAGCGTCTCTGGGGGAGCCACATGTCCACGGAACAGCCTAATGCCTGGCACAACTTGCCTGTCTCCGAGGTGTGCCGCATCCTCTCCTGCACCACCTCCGGTTTGAGCCGTGTCGAGGCCGCCGTCCGCTTGGAGTCCTACGGCCCAAATGAGCTGGCAGCGGCCAGCCGTATCTCGCCTTGGAGCATCCTTTTCCAACAGTTCCAAAACGTCCTCATCATCATCCTGTTGATCGCAGCCGCCCTTTCGCTTTTCCTTGGGCATGGCATCGAGTCCGTTGCCATTGCCGTCATCGTTCTCTTCGCCGCACTTTTGGGCTTCGTACAGGAATACCGCGCCGAACGGGCCATCGATGCCCTGCGCCTGATGGCGGCTCCTGCGGCGCTCGTGTTGCGCGACGGCGTGGAAACCGAGGTTCCAGCGATCGAGCTGGTACCGGGCGACTTGGTCTTCCTGCGCGCCGGGGACCGGGTTCCTGCCGACCTGCGGGTGTGCGAGGCGGTGAACCTGCGCTGCGAAGAGGCTGCGCTCACCGGCGAATCCGCAGCTATCGAAAAATCGACTGAGCCCATCGGCAGCAGCGAGTTGGCGTTGGGCGATCGCCTCAACATGGTCTACGCCGGCACCGCCATCAGCTACGGACGCGGCCGGGGACTGGTGGTCGCCACGGGGATGCAGACGGAATTCGGCAAGATCGCCGGCATGCTGCAGGGGATAGAAACCGGCAGGACGCCGCTGCAGAAAAGCCTGGACCGGGTCGGAGTTCTCCTTGCGCGTGCGGCCGGCGTCGGCGTTGTCATCATCATCGCCCTTGGCCTCATGCGCGGGGCCGACTGGCTGGAGATGCTGCTTTTCGGCATCGCGCTCGCGGTAGCCGTGGTACCCGAGGCCCTGCCGGCCGTGGTGACCATTTCCCTCGCCATCGGGGTGCAACGCATGGTGAAACGCCACGCCCTGATGCGCCGGCTGCCGGCGGTGGAGACGCTGGGCTGCACCTCGGTGATCTGTTCCGACAAGACCGGGACGCTTACCCGCGATGAGATGACGGTACGTCGCTGCTGGGTGGCCGGTGAGTTTATCGACGTCTCAGGTGCCGGGTATGAGCCGAAGGGTGAGTTCTCGCGGCTGGGTAACCGCATGGAACCGACCGCAGAGCTGCTCCGCCTGCTCAAGGCGGCGGCCCTGGCAAGCGACGCGCACCTCGCTGCGCCCGGAGACGACGGCGGCTTAAGCCTCAAGGGCGACCCTACCGAAACTGCACTCGTCGTCGCTGCAGCTAAAGCCGGGCTTGATCAGGCTGAGCTGGCCGCCTGCTGTCCGCGGGTGGACGAGATCCCGTTCACCTCGGAAACCAAGCGTATGACTACCCTGCACGCGACCGCGACCGGCATGCACGCTTGTGCCAAGGGGGCGCCGGAGGTCATACTGGAGTCCTGCTCGCGGGTGCTGACCTCGTCGGGTGATGCGGACCTGGAGGAGCCCGGGAGGCAGCGCATTGCTGAGGCGGCCAAGCGCATGGCCGAGGACGCGCTCAGGGTGCTGGCTGTCGCTTCGCGCCCAGACGCCACCCGGGAAAACGCCGAGGGCGGACTTACCTTTCTCGGACTGGTGGGGATGAGCGACCCGCCGCGTCCCGAGGCCCGCGCCGCCATCCGAACCTGCCGGGAAGCGGGCATCAGGCCGGTCTTGATCACCGGGGACCACCCGCTTACCGCGCTCGCCGTTGCCCGCGAACTGGGGCTGATCGAGGGGGAGGGGAGAGCGGTCACCGGCGCAGAATTGGAGGCGATGGACGAGGCCAGCCTGGACCGCAGGGTCGACTCCATCGCGGTCTACGCGCGAGTTTCACCGGCACACAAGCTGCGGGTGGTGCAAGCTTGGCAGCGTAAGGGGCACATCGTTGCCATGACCGGCGACGGTGTGAACGATGCGCCGGCGCTCAAGAAGGCGGATATCGGCATCGCGATGGGGCTCACCGGAACCGCGGTCAGCAAAGAAGCTGCCGCCATGACCCTCACCGACGACAACTTCGCCTCCATCGTGGCGGCCGTGGAAGAGGGGCGGGCCATATTCGACAACATCAGGAAATATCTGATGTACCTCCTCTCTTCCAATATCGGCGAAATCGGTCTCATGGCCGGCGCGCTCCTTTGCGGCCTCCCCCTGCCGCTTTCCGCTGTCCAGATCCTCTACGTGAACCTGGCAACCGACGGGCTTCCCGCGCTCGCCCTGGCGGTGGACCCCGCGGGCCCGGACCTTATGCGCCGGCCGCCGCGCGATCCGCGTCGCGGCATCTTCACGCGTCCCGTGGTCGCCCTCATGCTGGTGGGAGGGTGCTGGTCCACCATCGCCAACCTGGCGCTTTTTTCCTGGGCGCTCGCCTCGGGCAAATCGAGCAGTGAGGCGATGACCATGACCTTTGCCGCCCTGGTGACCATCGAGTTCTGCAAGGCGTACAACTTCCGCTCCGACCGCAACAGCGTCTTCGACCGCCCGTTCGCCAACCGCTGGCTGAACCGCGCCATCCTTTGGGAACTCGTTTTGCTGCTCTGCATCATTTATATTCCCGCCCTGCATCCGGCCTTCGGCACCTTCTCGCTCAACCTCCAGGATTGGCTGCTCGTCCTTGCCACCGCTCTCACTATTTTCCCGGTGCTGGAAGTGGCGAAGTGGCAGGTACGCCGCGGTTTTTTCGGCGCTCCCGAATGACGCAAGGCTGCAACTTCGTGATATTAAAAAATCTTTTGCTTTTGCATTGGGGAAAAATGGGTAAACTAGGGGCTGGTTCACCCAGTCCGATCCGCTCCGAGGAGTCACGATGAACGAAAAAAAGAAGCACAAGACGATATACAGTCCCGGACTTACCGACCTTCCTCCGCTCCCCATGGATGTCTCCGGCCTGATCCAGGATTTCCGCCACCACTACGCCCATCACCTGGGGCGTGACAAATACAGCCGCTCTCCCCGCTACCATTACCAGGCACTTGCCTACACGGTGCGCGAGCGCCTCATGGAACGCTGGAGCACCACCCGCTACGCCTACCACGACGCCGAGTGCAAGATGGTGTACTACCTTTCGCTCGAATTCCTCATGGGCCGCTCGCTCGGCAATGCCATGCTCAATCTGGGCATCACCGACAAAGCCTCCACCGCGCTCATGCAACTCGGTATCAAGCTGGAAGACCTGGCCGAGCAGGAGATCGACGCGGGTCTGGGCAACGGCGGCCTGGGGCGCCTGGCTGCCTGCTTCCTGGACAGCTGCGCCACGCTCCAGTTGCCGGTCATGGGCTACGGCATCCGCTACGAGTACGGCATGTTCCGCCAGCGCATCGAGGACGGCAGGCAGATTGAGGAGCCGGACCACTGGCTGCGCGACGGCAATCCCTGGGAGGTCGAGCGTCCCGAGTACACCCAGCGGGTCCACTTCGAAGGGCGCACCGAGCTGTATGTCAGGGCCGACGGCATTACGGGGCGGCGCTGGGTCGATACCCACGACGTCATGGCCGTTCCGCACGACATCCCGGTTCCCGGCTACCAGAACGGCACGGTCAATACGCTGAGGCTCTGGAAGGCGGCGCCTACCGACGTCTTCGACCTGGGCGAGTTCAACGCGGGGAGCTACACCGAATCGGTCGCGACCAAGAACGAAGCCGAAAACATCACCATGGTGCTCTATCCCAACGACGCCAGCGAAAACGGCAAGGCGCTCAGGCTGCGCCAGCAGTACTTCCTCGCGTCGGCCAGCCTGCAAGACGTCATCGAGCGCTATATGGCCCTGCACAAGGGGGACCTTTCTGGCTTCGGTGACAAGAACTGCTTCCAGCTGAACGACACCCACCCGAGCTGCGCGGTCCCCGAGCTGATGCGGCTTCTCTTGGACGAACACCAGATGGGATGGGACGACGCCTGGGCCATCATCTGCCGCACCATGGCCTACACCAACCATACCCTGCTCCCCGAGGCGCTGGAGAAGTGGCCGGTCTCCCTGTTCCGCCAACTTTTGCCGCGCATCCTGGACATCATCCTGGAGATCAACGCGCGCTTCCTCACCGAAGTGGCCAACCGCTGGCCCGGCGACAACGAGCGGCAGCGGCGCATGTCGCTCGTCGAAGAGGGGCCGGTTCCCCAGATCAGGATGGCCTACCTCGCCATCGTCGGCAGCTTCTCGGTGAACGGCGTGGCCGCACTGCACTCGCAGCTGTTATCCTCGGGCCTCTTCCGTGATTTCTACGAACTGTGGCCGCACAAGTTCAACAACAAGACCAACGGTGTGACGCCGCGTCGCTGGCTCGCCTGGTGCAACCCCGACCTGACCCGGCTCATCGCCGACAAGATAGGCGACGGCTTCGTAGCCCATCTGGACAGAATCAAGGAGATCACCGCCTACCTCGACGATCCCGAGTTCCGTGAGCGCTGGCATGCGGTGAAACAGACCAACAAGGCGCGGTTGGCTGAACTGGTGTACGAGAAGTGCGGGGTCGAGTTCAACACTTCGGCGATCTTCGACGTCCAGGTGAAGCGTATCCACGAGTACAAGCGCCAACTTCTGAACGTGCTGCACGTCATCCACCTTTACGACCGGATAAAGCGCGGCGACACCACCGATTGGACCGACCGCTGCGTGCTGATCGGTGGCAAGGCCGCACCCGGCTACTTCATGGCCAAGCTCATCATCAAGCTGGTCAACAACGTGGCGCGCGTTGTGAACGAGGACCCCGAGGTGGGAGACAAGCTCAAGATGGCGTTTCTACCCAACTATCGTGTAACGGCCATGGAGGTGATCTGCCCCGGAACCGATCTGTCCGAGCAGATTTCCACGGCGGGTAAGGAGGCCTCCGGGACCGGCAACATGAAGTTCATGATGAACGGCGCTCTCACCATCGGCACCCTGGACGGCGCCAACATCGAGATACGCGAGGAGGTGGGGGACGAAAACTTCTTCGTTTTCGGGCTCACCGCCGAGGAGGTGGAGGCGCGCCGCACGAGGTACAACCCCGCAGCCATCATCGCCGGAGACAACGACCTGTTCCGTGTCATGCAGCTTCTGAGAAGCGGGCATTTCAGCATGTTCGAGTCCGGCATCTTCGACCCGATTATCGACGCCATCAGCAACCCCTGCGATCCCTGGATGGTTGCCGCCGACTTTCACAGCTTCATCGTGGCGCAGCGCAGCGTGAGCGCGGCCTACCGTGATACCGACCGCTGGACCCGGATGAGCATCATCAACAGTGCCATGAGCGGCAAGTTCTCCACCGACCGGACTATCAGCGAGTACAACAAGGATATCTGGCACTTGACGCCAGTTGCCGTAAAGCCGAAAGCTGAGCAGTAACAGCGACAACGTGTGAGGCCGCACCCTGCCTGCCACAACTCAATCGCAGCTGAAGCCGCGCCCACCGGTCTTTTTGACTTACTCGACCAGGTGGGAGCGGCTTTTCAGCAGCAATAGAAGAAACAACAGAACTCGGATGACGCAGATTTAACAAAGGTATGCGGAGCGATCTGGATCCTGGCCTGTTACATCCGCTGCATCCGGGTCCTATTTTTGCCTTCTACGAACTCAAACTTCCTTTTTAGCGCATGACAGATTCTTTTATTAAGTCGGGAATTGGCCTACAACTTCTTCCTTAAGCTTTCTGATGGAGTGCCGATACGTGTCATTAGTGAGTCGACCTTCTTTGGGGATGGCCGGTCTTGTCCTGGAGGTTAAAGTCATCGAGAGATTGACTCATACCGATTATTTACAGCCACTCATTTAAAGAAAAGACCTGCAGGGAGGAATCAATGTCACGAGCCATCGTACCGATAGGAAAGGGTGAAACGCAGAACGAACTGAGCCAGCTGGTAAGTTTTAACCTCGGCGCGGAAGAGTACGCAGTCGAGGTACTCAAGGTTCGCGAAATCATCAGGATGACGTCAATCACGCACATACCCAACACGCCACCGAGCATCGAAGGGATCATCAACCTGCGCGGCAAGGTGATTCCCATCGTTTCGCTGCGCAGCAGGTTCAACATGATGGAGTCCGACCGCGACCAGCACACCCGCATCATGGTCATGGACATCGACGGAAAGCTCATGGGGTTCATCGTGGACGGCGTGTCCGAGGTGATCAGGATTTCGAGTTCCGAAATCCAGCCTCCTCCCAGCATGGCGGCAGGCGGCGCTGACCAGGATTTCATCTGCGGCGTAATCCAGCGCGGCGAACAGCTCCTGCTCATGCTGCAGCTCGATCTCATGTTCTCCAGTGACGAGCAGGACGCGTTTGCCGCAATGTAACGGTAGCAACTGCGTCACCGAAGGCGCAGTCACCCTGCCGGGGCCCAGCCCTTGAGTCCGTCTTTCCATTAAGGAAGCGGCGTAAGTGGCGACGGTCCGCTCCGTCAAGGTGACAACCCCAGTCCAAAAAAGGCCCCGAGGATCCGTCCTCGGGGCCTTTCGCGCGTGTTGCGAGCGTTTCCCCCTCGCCCATTGGGAGAGGGTAGGGGTGAGGGCGTTGCGAACTCTACATGATATCGATCAGAAGCAGGAAGCGGGTCGAAGTAGCACCTACAGGATCTGCTTCAGTCCTACTGCCGGGTATTTACCGTTTCGCCACTGCCAGATGTCTCGCCATTGTCTGACTCAATCCGCAACTTCAAGTCGAAGGCGACCTGGAACAGATCGTTCTTGGCCTGGGCTCCGAACAGTTCCACCGATAGGTCATCGCGACCAGCCAGGGTAAGTACCAGCGCATCCTGTGACAATGCGCAGGTAAGTCCCGTGACAACCGAGTTGCGGCGTCGGTCCAGGCCGTCGCACAGACGCACGATACCGCCGAACCTGGACACCAGGATCCGGTCGGCGGGGGAGAGTCTGATATAGGAATCGTGCTTTTTCTTGGGGAGGGCTTTCCGGTGGTAGCGGGCCATATTGGCGATCAGTTCGCGTTCCCGCGGCGTGAATCCGAACAGGTCGGCGTGTCGGATCAGGTGGTAGGAGTGCTTGTGGTGGCTCGAATAGTCGATGAAGTAGCCGACGTCATGTAACAGTGCCGCAGCCTCCAGGAGACGCCGATCCTTTTCGGTGAAGCCGAAGCGCTCGGCGAGCGCCTGGAAGATCTCCAGCGCCAACTTGGCCACTTGCAGGCAGTGATGCTCGTCGCTGTGGCAGGACCGCGCGAACTCAAGCACGGAAGCCCGCCAGCTGCGCGCCTGGTTCTCCCCCGGTAGGAGCTTCAGCTTTTGCAGTCCGCGCAGGATGAGCCCTTCGCGGATGCCCCGCTCGTTCACCTTCAAAAGGTTCACGCCGAAGAACTCCATTACCTCGTCGACTACGGTGACGCCGGCGATGATGATGTCCGAGCGGTCCGGGTTGAGGCCGGGAGTGGCGCGGCGTTCCTTGTCGGATTTGCGCACGAGCATGGCCAGCAGGTGCACCACCTCGGAGCGCAAGAGCTCGTAGCCGTGGCTCGAGTCGTAGCGCTCGCGGCGGGTGGCCATTACCATGGCGGCGATGGAGGTTATGGTTCCGCCGGATCCGACCAGGCACTGCAGCGCGTTGCGCTCCTCTGCCGAGAACGAGTTCTTCAGCGTTTTCCGGATATGCTTGCGCAGTTTCTGGTGCTCAAGCGTCGTTACCGGGTCGCTCTTCAGGAAGTTCTCGGTCAGGAAGACAGCCCCGAGTTCGAGCGAAAGAATTTCCTCGATGTGGGTGCCGAGCGCTGTTATGAGTTCCAGGCTACCGCCGCCTATGTCGAAGATCAGGTGCCGCACCCCTTCGAGGTCGAAGTTGTGGAAGGCGCTCAAAGCTGCGAGCTCGGCTTCCGCCTCGCCGCTTATCACCTCGACTTCAAGACCGACGGTCTCCTTGATTGCCGCGATGAACTCCGGCCCGTTGGCGGCCTTGCGCACCGCGCTGGTGGCGACCGCCTCGATGCTGCGCACCCGGTAACCGTCGATGATCTTCTTCTGGCGCGAGAGCGCCTCCAGCGCGCGCTCCCAGGCTGCCGGCGCGATGTTTCCAGTCTGGTTCAGTCCCTCGCCCAAGCGGACCAACACCTTTTCGTCGTCCAGGATCTTGTACTTGCCTGCAGTGTCGATCTCGATAACGATGCTGCGGATCGAGTTGGTGCCTATGTCGACGGCTGCCAGTCTGTTGTTTTTCAAAAGGCCCTCCTTGCCCTGGCTCCGATCATGTCCACGGGAACAGTTTTCAGCATGGCGAGGAAGGCGGCGAACTGGGCGCTCCTCCTGGCGGTAATGGCCTGCATCAGACCCTGTCTGCCGGCCCCCTCGGGCAAGCGCTCCAAGAGCATACCCGCGAAGACGTCGAGATCGTGCAACTTGCCCAGCAGTTCCTGGTAGCCTTTGAGGGTCGCGTGCAGCTCGGAAAACTCCGGGCCGAAAAGCGGCTCAAGGATTTCCAGACGATAGCGCATTCTTTTCACCGCAATGCGCAGACGGTGCTGGGCACTGGCATCCGCCTCATCGAGAGCCCGGGGAAGCAGTCCGGCAAGGGGGAGCTCGCGCGCCGCAATGGCGCTGTTGGCAAAGCTGGAAAGATCTTGGAGCGGATCGATCCGGGTGCTGCCGAAGAGTTGGAGAGCGGCCAGTTCTTCCTTCAGCGCCGACCTGAGCGGACCGGGCTGTAGCCGCTCCAGGTCGGCATGAAGCTGCTTGCGGGCCGCAGCTCGCTCCTTTTCCAGTGCGCTCAGTAGCTCTTTCAGCTCCGATTCGGACTGCTGTTGTTCCTCGGCGCTTAGTCGAGAGAAGAAGATGATGGCCTCGTCGGTGTTGCGCAGGTCACCCAGGACGCCCGTGACCCGCTTAACTTTTCTGCTCAGGCGCGACATGCTCTTTTCGGCAAAGCAGGGCTCGAAAAGGGCAAGGGCTTCCCGCAGGCGGCGCGAGGCGACCCGCAGGTCGTGGATCTCCTCCACGTCGTAGCTTTTGACTACCTTGGACCAGCGCTTGAAGAACTCTTTGCCGTGGATTTTGAGCATTTGGCGGGCGGCGATCCAGAGCGGAGTGGCTGCGGATATGGTTGAGGTTCTCCCGAGCTGTTTTTTGACGGCGGTTCTGCCGGCCTGCTCTGGAAGTGCACTTTCGATCCGCTGTGGTTGCCGTGAAATACGCATTGAGACGTCCATGACTTGCAGCCGATAGATCTGGCCGGCTGCCAACCTGCCGGTCCAGATTCGTGGGGCCGGACGCATTCGCGCCGGCTAAAGCACCTTGAGTACCGCCTTGCGCGCTTTTTTAAGCCCCTTATGGAGCTTCTTCAGGCTGGCACCCTCCAACTTGGCGACCCGCTTTTCCGTCTTGGCCAGAGCCTTGCCGGCACGCTTGGCGCCTTTCTTGCCGACTTCGCCCACCCGCTGCAGGGCGTCCTCGATGCGGACCAGGTCCGAGCTTAGCTTCTTGCCGGATTTACCCGACAGTCTGTCTCCGAGGCGCTCGCGGGCGTCGCCTGCCAGTGTCTGGAGCTTGCCTTTGACCCCTGAGAGCCGTTGCTGCAGGGCCTCTGCGGCAGAGACATGTTCCGGGTGCGCCGACTCGGACAGCTGCCGCGCCTGTTCTACGATGGAGCTCAGGTAACGCGGGCTGACGCCGCGCACCTTTTTCAGCCCTGCCTCGCCAGCCTGCCCGATCTTGGCGAAGCTGTCGAACCCCGCATCGTACAGGCGCTTTGCCAGTACCCGGCCGACTCCCTTGAGTTGCTGTAGGTCTGCTGCCGTTTGCACCATTTGCGTTTTCCCCCTCGGTTGGTATTTCTGCTACTGGTTCAAGCGCTTAAGCGCCTTACTGCGCGATTTCACGAGCTTCGCGCCGCCGTCGACCAATTGCCTGAAGTCAAAGGGCTCGTCGCCACGCCTCTTGAACGAGATGGTGGCACCTTTCTCCAGAGAGCAAGGTGCTTCGGCTGCGAGCAGGTTGCCGGCGACTGCGCCCAGTTCAGGTTCGTGCCCCACCAGTGCGATCTCTCTGGCCTGTGCGTACTGTTGCAAAAGCGCGCCGAGTTCCGCCATCTGGAACCCGTGGGCCAGCAGCGGGGTGATCACCAGGTCTCCCTTGAACTTGAGACTCTGCGCCAGTATCTCAGCCGTCTGAACTGCGCGGATCAGAGGACTGGTGAGGATGACATCAGGATCGATGTCGGACTTTTTAAGAGTGGCGGCTATTTTCCTGAAGCGGTTTCTGCCCCGGGCTGTAAGAAAGCGATGCTCTTCTGGAATGTCGGGAGATCGATCTATTGCCTCGGCGTGTCGTACCAGGTGGATTATCATGTCAGGCTCCGAAATCGGCGTGGGTGCTATGTGTCACGCGGGCCAATTGCTGTCTGTGATTCAAGCAGACAAATTCCGTCCAATTGTAGCATAAGATAGACCTGAGGGAAGTGCAGGGCAGGGGAACCTGTGAAATCAGTCGGGAGAGCTGTCGCTTGTGAGAGAAACGAAGGTGCAGGTGAGAATAGACTGCGCCTGTACCCCTGGTGAGACGAGGTACAGGCGGGAGGTGACGGTGTCGCGTGGTGCAGGTGGAGGGCGGGAGTTGCTTTGAGTAAACCAAGGTGGTCAAATGGTCGCCCACTCGCTGGTAACGAGCCGATCCAGGTTTTCCTGCATCGCGCTTGCGACCGATTCCGACGGGAGAGAGCCTCCCACCCCCCTGAGCCAGAATTTGTCGACCGCGGCGTCTCCCTTGGTTTCTACTTTCATCTTTACCGGGAAGAGGCAGCGGCTGCTGAAATAGTCGAGCAGGTCCCCCAGGAAGCCAAGCCGGTCTACACCCTTGATTTCCAGGTACAGGCTGCCCTGATGGCGGTTGCCGGACTCGATGCGGAAGTCGCGCAGGACAATGGGAGCGCAGGCGCGATCCTTGGCGACCTCGTTGTTGGCGAGCCACACGTAGTCGATGGAGAGAGGGGCTGTCGCGGCCTGTGCGGATTTAAGTCTGAAGGTGGCGTGCCAGGCGTACGCCGAGACCTTCTCGGCCTCGCCCCATAAAATGCTGATGCGGTGCTGCGCCAGGCCGGCGGTCAGCCGTCCGATCCAGCCGGGGGAAAGGAATCCTTTGAGTACCAGGGCATATTCGCTGGGCTGCACCGGGCTCGCAGTGATTTCTACACTTACGTCCCTCAGAGCGGTGGTCAGGCTGTCGTTTGAGGCTTCCTTCCGGGCTGAGAAATTAAACATTGTACTCTCCTTTGAGCTTGGGTCGTGCATCGTTGCATGATCATCCTGCGACCCTTGCTTATTGCTAGTTTTACCTTCCTGCTGGATGTCCCCGGTCAGTTGCGCGGGCCGGCTACTCCCATACTTCGGCAACTGATTGCAAGCGGTAGAGAGTTTGCGTGGACTCTCAGGGTTTCCTCTATTGAAGTGCCGTCGCTTACGATGCTGTCGTTCTCGCTGAAACGCGTCTGGGCGAAGTACTTTCCGTTGCTGCGCCTGAAAACCTTGATCTCATAGTCACAGCCGGCTATCTGGACCGAAGTCTCCAGTATGTTGTATGAATCGTCCATGGCGCCTCCTGTAACCTAAAAAACCGGTTTGGGTGGGTGCGTCAGCAATCCTCCAGAATGTCGCGGGTGCAGCCGGCAAGGTAACGGAAGACTTCGCCGCGGGTTACCATACTGCGTGGCAGTTCGCTGTTCATGAGGTCCTCGACCAGGTGGAGCGTGCGGGCATCGTCGTGTCCGAGGTCGTCCATTACCGCCTCCAACAGCGGGAGGATGTCGTACAGGTCGTCGCGGTTGAAGGGCGCCGGATCGTCCTTCCCCTGGAGTTTGGGATCGAAACGCGTCTCAATGGCCCTGGGATATTTGTACTTCAGATCCGACGGGTTGATTTTGATTCCCATGGCGCTCTCCCCGACTGGGCGCTGAAGCCGTTAGTGGCAACCGCAGACAGAACTGGTGCAACTGGTGCGGCAGCTCGACGGTTCTGCCGTAGCTTGAGCCTGGGCGTCAAAGCCAAGAACCGAGGCGGTTGTCACAAGCCAAGTCCCCTCGACCAGTTCCCCGTGCAAGATCCGTTGCTTGAGCAACATCAGTATCCTGGTTTCGGTCGTCTCTAACTGCCGGGCTACCTCCGCAATCGGCAGGTACTCGATTCCATCGATTATCGTTGTCATGGCGGTCACCCCCTGTTTGCTGCCGGATGTGTTACATGGAACGTGCCATTTTGAAGCGACAGCTAACTTCGCGCCCTGGCGCTGCTTCCGAAATAAACGGGTAGAGCCGTGCTGCGATCCTGCCTATTTTATTGGCCGTCCTGCTCGGTAAGGCGGCAGTCTCGCCCACGTTTTCCCTGCACTTTTTAGAGTGGCTTCCCGCGACAAGCTGAAGTATTATGGCGCGGCCCGCTGACTACCACATCTTTGCCAAAAGTTGAGTCAACCTATGGAAACACGCACTCCTCAATCCGAACTCGACACCCTGGTCGAAGCTGAACTCGACTCGCTCGTCGACTGTTACAAAACGCTGCACGCCATGCCCGAACTCTCGGGGCAGGAGGAAAAAACCTCCGCGTTCCTGGCCGGGGAACTGAGGGCGCTGGGGTTCCAGGTGACCGAGGGAATCGGGAAGTACACCAACCATGCCTGGCGTGGTTTCGGTGTCGCTGCCGTTTTGGCGAACGGTCCCGGGCCGACGGTCCTGGTGCGCGCCGACCTGGACGCCCTCCCGATAGAAGAGAAAACCTGCCTCCCCTATGCGAGCCAGGTGCGGGCGCAGCGGGACGCGCAGGAGGTCGGCGTGATGCATGCCTGCGGGCACGACGTCCATGTCACCTCCCTGGTAGGCACCGCTCGGGTGCTGGCGCGCCTGAAGGAGAGCTGGCAGGGGACGCTCGTACTGATCGGGCAACCTGGCGAGGAAGGTGGAGGCGGAGCTCAGGCCATGCTCAACGACGGCGTCTGCCGGCTCTTCCCCAAGCCGAGTTGCGCACTCGCCCTGCACACCACCTCGCACCTGGAGGCGGGCACCGTGGGCTATGTCGCCGGCAACTTCATGGCCAGCCTCACGGAGGTGGATATTGTGGTGCATGGCGTCGGCACGCACGGCTCCGCTCCGGAGCGCGGCAAAGACCCGATCGTCATGGCGGCGCAGCTCGTCGTCGCCCTGCAGACCATCGTGAGCCGCGAGATCGATCCGCAAGAGGCCGCAGTGGTCACCGTCGGCTCCATTCATGGGGGAACCGCCAGCAACATCATTCCCGACGAGGTGCGGCTCCTGCTCAGTATCCGTACCTACGACGACCAGGTGCGCGACCAGATCGTCGCTTCCATCCGGCGCATCGCAGCCGGGGTGGCGCTTACCGCGGGCATTCCCGCTGACCGGGCGCCCGAGGTGACGCAGAAGATCTCTCACCCCGCCAACTACAACGACCCCAGGCTCACCGAGCGGATTGCGTCTGCGTTGAAACCGGCTCTCGGCGGGGCCAACGTGGTGCAGGCAGCTCCGGTGATGGCAAGCGAGGATTTCGGCTACTGGAGCCTCGATCGGGAGGTCCCCACCTGCATGTTCTGGCTGGGTGCTGCCGATCCGGTGCTTTTCAGGCAGAGCCAGGAAACCGGGATTCCGCTCCCCTCGCACCACTCGCCGCTCTTCGCGCCGCTTCCCGAGCCGACGCTGCGCACCGGCGTGAAGGCTACCAGCGCCGCCGTCCTGGAGCTGCTGAGAAAAAACGGGAAAACGCCAATTGTGTAACCGTCACCCACCCCCCTACCCCCTCCCTCGCCAGGGGGGAGGGAGACTTGCTGTACCGTGGCAGCTCGATGGCCGGCCTTCCTGAATTACTCGCGCTGCGCGATTTTCATGTGCGGTTTATCTGCTACACTCTAACCTCAGTAAATCACGAGGCCTGCCAGGCCCTGGGCCGATGCCCGCACCCCCCGCAACCCGGAAACCTGAGCCATGAGTGACCAAAGGGCTGAAAGCCTACCCAAAACCTCCGATGCCCGGACTGTCGAAGAGGCTCTTAACGTCCTCGGAAGCAAGAAGAAAAAAAACCTGCTGGCGCGCATGGCCCCTTTCATGGGCCCCGCCTTCATCGCGAGCGTCGCCTACGTCGATCCCGGCAACTTCGCCACCAATATCCAGGGCGGCGCGCAGTTCGGCTACCTGCTCATCTGGGTCATCGTCGCGAGCAACCTGATGGCGATGTTGATCCAGACCCTCTCTGCCAAGCTCGGCCTCGTCACCGGCTCCAATCTCGCCGAACATTGTCGCGAACAGTTCCCGAAGCCGGTGGTATTCCTCATGTGGTGCCTGATGGAAGTCGTCGCCATGTCCACCGACCTGGCCGAGTTCCTGGGGGCGGCGCTCGGGTTCCAGCTTCTGATGGGAGTGCCGCTTTTCATCGGGGCGCTTCTCACCGGCCTCGCCACCATCCTCATCCTCGGTCTGGAGCGCTTCGGCTTCCGCCCCCTGGAGGCCGTGATCTCCGCCATGGTCGGCATGATTGCGCTTTGTTACCTGGCAGAAACCGTGATCGTGCAGCCCGATGCCGCACTGGTCCTGCACAGCATCGTGGTGCCTCGTTTTGCCGGCGCCGAAAGCGTCTTCCTCGCCTGCGGTATCTTAGGCGCCACGGTCATGCCGCACGCCATCTTCCTGCATTCCGCCCTCATGCAGGCGCGCATTGTGGTGCGCGATCCTGCGCGGCTCAAGAGCCTCTACCGTTTCGAGATCGCGGACGTGGTGATCGCCATGGGGATCGCCAGTTGCGTTAACGCAGCCATGCTCATCATGGCAGCTGCCACCTTTTACCAGACCGGGCACACCTCGGTCGCCAGCATCGAGGAAGCCTACCGCACGCTGGAGCCGCTTTTGGGCAACGCTGCCAAGTGGATCTTCGGACTCTCGCTGCTGGTTTCCGGTCTGTCGTCCTCGACCGTCGGAACCAGCGCAGGGCAGGTGATCATGCAGGGGTTTCTCCGCAGGCACATCCCGATCTGGGTGCGGCGGGTGGTCACCATGGTGCCGCCACTTGTGGTGATCGGCCTGGGACTCGATCCCACCCGGACCCTCGTGCTGAGCCAGGTGGTTCTGAGCTTCGGACTTCCCTTCGCCGTCATACCGTTGGTGATGTTCACCAGCCGATCTGGTATCATGGGCGAGATGGTGAACCGCCGCGCGACCACGGTCGTCGCTGCTTGTATCGCGGCCCTCATCGTCGTTCTCAACATCTACCTCATCTACAAGACAGTCAGCGGGTGATGCAATGTTCAACCATATCCTTGTCCCGATAGATGGTTCCCCGATGGCCGAGGCCGCTTTGCCGGCAGCAGCCTTCTGGGCCGAGAAATTCCATGCCCGCGTCACCCTGATGCACGTCATCGAGAAGAACGCGCCGGATGCCGTGCACGGCCAGCCCCACCTGCAACACCCCCGGGATGCCGAACAGTACCTGAGGGGACTGGCCGCGCGCGCCTTCGCCCCCAGGTGTCAGGTCGACTGCCACGTGCACACCAACGAGACCGACGACGTGGCCGGCAGCATCGTTGCGCACGCAGTGGAGTTGGAGCACGACCTGGTGATCATGTGCTCCCACGGGCGCGGGGCCGCGTTACACATGTTCCTCGGGAGCATCGCCCAAAGCGTCATCGCACGCGGTTCGCTGCCGGTTCTCATCACCCATCCCGACGAACAGGGGAACCCGCCGGCCTTTTCCTGCCGACACATACTGGTCCCCATGGACAACGACCCCGAGCATGCCCAAGCCCTGCCGGTCTCCAAGGACCTGGCGCGGGTGAGCGGCGCCACGCTGCACCTTGCGGCGGTCATCGAACAACTGACGACCCTCTCCGGGGATAAGGCGGTGGCCAAGCGACTGCTGCCCGGAACCACCTCGCGGCTCTTGGAGTTGGCGCAACAGGATGCCGAACGGTACTTCGAGGACCTGGAGCAGGCCTTGCGGAAAGAGGGATTCGAGGCGAGCACGCACGTGCTGCGGGGGAATCCTGCCAGCGTGATCGTGGAGGCTGCCGCGGCAGCCCCTATCGACTTGATCGTACTCGGCACCCACGGCAAGACGGGGATGGACGCCTTCTGGGCCGGGAGCGTGGCGCACCGCATCTGCAGTCAGTCCCGGATCCCGTTGCTGCTCATTCCCGTGGGGAAATAGCGGGTTCCTCAGAAGCCAACGTGACACAAAATAGAAACGCCCTCCAGGCGGTGCCGGAGGGCGTTTCTATGTAGCCTATGTATCGGCAGTTACTGCTCGACCAGCTTCCAGCCGATGTCGGGATTGTAGGCGTCCAGCTTCTTGGCGATCTCGGCCGTCTTCGGGCCCAGGTTCTTCTGGTACACCCTGCCGCGCTGGTTCACGATGAAGGTCATCACGCCGGAGGCTCCCCAGCGGCTCGGGTAGGCGACCAGGGCGTGCCCCGCCACCATGTTGCCGTTGATTACATAGTTGAACTTCCCGCCCGGCGCGCTTTTCCCCTGTTTTTTAAGTATCTTGAAGTAGTAACCGTGGAAGGGGCGCGGGCCGCGCTCACCCGCCTTGCGCGGCATCATATAGCCTTCCTCCTTGGCCTTTGCCACCAGGGGACCGAGCGGGCTCGCCTTTTCGCCTTGCGCGGTTGGCCAGTAGAGGCCGTTTTTGGTGCCGGGCCTGCTTATCATGTGTTGCGCGTACTTGGGCAGCTGGTCGCCGTCGGGCTCGGCCATGTTGTAGTATTCCCGCTGGGCGTCGAGGTAGGCCTTGCATACGTTGATGGCCAGCGTCTCGTTATGACCGATGCGCCGGGTAAGGATCTCTTCGCGGCCCGCCACGGTGTCGAAGATCCAGCTACTTCCCTTCTTTGCCAAAGGAATGGGGAAGGGCCACTTTTCGTCGCCGATGGTGAGGATCGCCTTCGTATCGCCCTGCATCTCGATTCCAACCGCTTCACCCACCTCGTGAGAGAAATCCTCAAACTCTGCAGCCTGCTCGACGGGGTCTCCCGGTGCGAGCTCCTTTTGTGCCGGGCCGAAGATGGCGGCCAGCGCTGCATGGTCCTTGGCCTGCACGGCCGTAATCAGCGCCTGGCGCGCCTCCTCGGGCGAATTGAAGCTGCGTTGTGCCGGTGCAGCAGTTGCTGCCATGCTCCAAAGCGGCACCAGGCACAGTGCCAGTACCAGGATCGTAAGAAGCCATCCCCGCCGGTGGTTGGGTGTTTTCGCTTGTCTTGTCATGGTTGCGCGTTCCTCTTTGTCATCGGCTCAGCCGAAAAACCGGATCGATGTGAAAGCTGCCAGTGCGTCACCTTACTACCTGCGCGGCTGGTCTCCCCGCAGTCCACCACCTTCCGGTGCTCCGGAACGGGGGGAGGGAGCGGGGGCAGCTCGGGGTGTCTCGACGCGCGGCGCCGGTGTTACTGCGGGTCGGGACGCTGGTGCTGCAGGTCGGGGAGCCGGTGCTGCAGGTCGGGACGCCGGTGCTGCAGGCCGGGGAGCCGGTGCTATCGATTGTCGAGCCGGTACCGGCGACGGTTTCGGTGCAGCGGCGGGTGAGCCGGTTCCCTGGTTCATCTTTTCGCGACTGGACTGACCGCGTTCCCGGTAGATGGTGGCGTCCTTGCTGCTGCCATAGCCACCGTAGCCGGATCGCGACGCCGGTTGCGAGCGCTGTACGTCCCGGCCGCGGAACACCTCACCGGCGTTCGGTTTGGGTGCAGGCGTGCTGGCCGCCGGAGCCGACGGCTTCGGTGCGGCTTGAGGCGCTGTTGCCGGGGCACGGTGCTCAGTTGCGGGCTGGCGTCCCCGGTCGGCGCCGGGCTTCACCTGATCGGTCCGGGGCTGCTGGCGCTGGTCGGGTTTCGGTTGCCGCTGTTGATCGATCCTGGGTGTCCGTGTGGGTTCGGTGCCGGTGCGCGGCTGGTTGATACGAGCTCTCGGGATCGGCCTGCCGGGTAGCTCTTTACGCCGCTCCACGTCGTGGCGCAGTTCCTGGCGGAAACGGTTGGTGTCGCGCTGCAGGACCCGGCGGTTGGTGGTGATGGTCGTTGCGCGCTGGTTGATGTAGATGCCGCGCCGGTCCTGGATGTGCGGGCGGGAGCGCTCGACCCAGCCGCCGCGCCGCCACCCATGGTAGTAGACCCGGTGGTGGCGCCAGTCGACGTCGCGGCACAACCAGGCCCCGATGCTGAAACCGGCGCCGAAGGTGATGAAGCCGTAGGACGGCTGGCTTTCGACATAGATCACCTGCGGGTCGTACACCGGTACGTAGATGTACTGGGGTGCGGCAGGAACGATGCTGATGTCACCGTCAGTTTGCACGACCACCTGCTGTTGCGCGGTGCTGTAGAGGTTGCCTCGGTCGCGTGCCTCGGCCCGCAGCATCTGGATCGATTCCATCACGTCCTCGGGCTGGTCGATGTAGGCCTGACCTAGCGCTATCGTCCAATCGTACTTGCGGTCCATCATGAACAGCACGTCCGGGTAGTGGGCGATGGCCCTGACGCTGATATCCCAGGGCTGATCGTCGACGCGGGCATACCTGCCGTACGTTCTCACGTAGCGCGCGGCCTCGTCGATCTGATCGATGAACGTTGCAGCCGGCAGGATTTGGGCGATAAGCGGGTCGGGATAGAGCGCGATCGGGGCCAGCAGGTCGTCGAGTTCTTCGGGGGCGAGCAGGCCTGCGCTTGGTGCATCAGTGACGGTGTAATAGCCGGGCATGCCGGCGGCCCAGGCGGGACTTCCATGGGTGAAGCCCAACAGGGCGAACAGTGCGGGAAGCATAAACAGTATTTTTCTCATCGGACTCTCCATAGAGACGGGCTACGCTACTTCCTTAGTCTAGCAGAAAGCAGGTGCTTGGCAAAGAACGCCCCACCTGCGGCGCGACGGCAACTGCATGAAGGTTTGGGGTAAGTGGTGGCTAGTTACTGTGCAACAACCAGAGGTGTTGTCCCAACTAGGGAACCGGCACCGGTTTGACAGTAGCGCGCCATGCTCAACTGCCAGCGCCGCATGATGGAACAGTACCGAAGGAAAATGGAGAGAAGAAGGAGGAAAAATGGAAACAAAAAGGACAGATGTCGCGCGTCGGCGCCGGGTGAGGCAGCTGGGCCGGGCTGTCGTTGCAGCAGGGGTGATCGGATTGGTCAGATCGGACCGATTGGTCGGATTGGCAAGCCCGCCTCAGTTGGCAGGGCGCTACGGCGGCCCGCCAGGCACGCTGCGAATCTGAAACTGCTGAACAATGTCGGCAAGCGAGGTCAGTCGGTCGACGCCGCCAATGGACTGGGCGACCCCGGTGCTGCGCAGCATGTCCCGCACGGAGGCGTGGGCCTCGGCTACCCGGAACCCGATCCCCACGAGTTCCAACTGGTCAACCAACCGAGCCAGCATCTTCGCGCCTGCCACATCGAGATAGGGCGAGGTGGAAAGGTCGCAGACCACGAGCTTCACCGGAACGGGCGAGGTGTGGATGTAGTCGAGCACGATCTTCTCGATGGTGTCCACGTTGAAATAGAGCAGGGGCGCTTCCACCCGAAACAGAAAGAGCCCCGGAAACGGCTCGTTGTCCGGGTGCCGCATCAGGTCGGCAAAGCGCGCGGTCCCGGGGATGCGTCCGAGTACCGCCACACGGGGCCGCGCCAGGTAACGTAGCAGCAGCAAGATCGAGGCGATGGCAGAAATGGTCACGCCCTTCAATATCCCCAGGAACAGCACGCCGAGGAACGCCACCAGCGCCACGTTGAACTCGATCCGGCTGACCCGCCAGAGCATCTTGAACTCGGAGAGCTTGATGAACCGGGAGACCGCCACGATAACGACGGCCGCCAGGACGGCCTGCGGCAGGTTGCTCAACAGCCCGGTCAGGAAAAAGAGAACAAAGGAGAGGCTGATCGAGGCGAAGAAGAGCGACAGCGGGGTGCGGGCGCCGGCTCCCTCGTTGACTGCGGACTGGGAAAGTCCGCCCGCCACCGGGTAGCCCTGCCCGAACGCCGCCAGGAGGTTGGCCGCCCCCAGGCCGAGCAGTTCCTGACGCGGGTCGATGGCGTAGGCGTGCTTGGCGCCGAAGGTGCGGGCGGCCGCGATGCTCTCGACGTAGGCAAGCAGGAAGCAGGCGAACGCAAGCTCCAGGATGCCTTCCATGTGCTGCATGCCGACGTGAGGAAAGGAAAATTGCGGCAGCCCCACCGGAATGGCACCGACCACCTGAACGCCGTGGCCGGTCAGGCCGAACCAGGAGACGGCGGCGGTGGAAAGAGCCACCACAAGTAGCGCAAACGGGCGCCGCGGGTAGAAGTGGTCCCCGGCAAAGAGCACCACCAGGGAACAAAGGCCGATCGACAGCACGATCGGCTGGGTGTCGCCCAACTGTTGCAGCAAGAGCCAGCCGCGCTGGAAGAAGTTGCTCCCGCCGCCCGGGACGCCGAACAGCTTGGGAAGCTGGGTCACCGCTATGCTCAGGGCGGCGCCGGCCTTGAACCCGATGAGGATGGTCTCGGATATGAAGCTTACGAATGAACTCAGTCTGAGCGCCCAGGCGACGAAGCACAGAAGTGCCACAAGCCCGGCCGTAGCGGCGGCAATGGACGCGTAGAGAGCGGCGTCGCCGCCTGCCATGGTGCCGACCACGCTGGCCACCATGACGGAGATAGCCGCGGTTGGCCCGATGGCTAAGTGCCGCGAGGTGGCAAAGATGGCATAGACCGCGCCGCTTCCGATGTAGCAGTAGAGGCCGACCTGCGGGGTGAGGCCGGCGAGCAGCGAGTAGGCCATCGCAACGGGAATGGCGTAGGCCGCCAGGGTGACACCGGCGAAGAGATCATGCAAAAGTCGCGGCGAGCGGTATTGCGGGAGCCAGAGGAGGATCGGAAACAGGCTGCGCAGCGTTCCCGTCGTCCACCGTGTCCCCCGGTAGGAACTTTTTTGTGTCGGCTCTGCCAAGCTGCTCCCCTTTACCCGATTGATGGCCGCCACAATAGCACAGATTCCGATCGGATGCCTCTACCGCTTTGGCGTCGGCTCGTTTCCTAGTCATACCTTTCGGCAAACTTGCCGGGTTCTTGACGAGCTTTTGCGCCATGGTAAGGTAGGAATGGTTTAGGTTGGCATGGTCTAATGTCATGGGGGGCTACGACGTGAACAAGCCAATGCTGCGCTCTGCTGTCGTCCTGCTGCTGGTAGTGTGGTCCGGTGCAGCCTTCGCCACTCCAACCTCCCAGGTCTGGATTCCCTCCACCGATACGCAACCCTTCAAGACCATGAATATCGGCATCGACAATTTCTTCCGTGACTCGGGTGAGCCGGAGGCTCCCCCCGGCCCGGGTGCCAGCCGGGATGCCAACACCCTGGACATAGGCCTCACCTTCGGCGTGCTTCCCTTCGACAAGGTGCGGCTGGAGGTCGGTTGCGACTACCTGGTCACCGCCAACGATCCCAACGACCAGCATCCCTGGAGCGGCAACCTGAAGCTGGCTACCCCGGAGGAGGCACTGTTCCCCTTTGCACCGGCCCTCGCCGTCGGGGTCTACAACGCCCGCCCGGTGAAAGACGTCGCTACCTCCGACGCACCAAGGGTAGCCTCCGGCCAGAATGTCATGTACGGGTTGGTCGCCAAAACCGCACCGGCTTTCGGGGGCCTCCCGTCTCTTGGGAGATTCTCGGCGGGCTACTACGGCGGCGCCCGCCGCGCCCTGGTCGACGAACGAGGTGAGGTGGCCAACCACGGCGTGCTGCTTTCCTGGGATCGGGTGCTGAGGGAACTGTCGGAAAAGCTTTGGGTCGGGATGGACTACATGGGAGGGGACAACGTGAACGGCGCATTCAGCGCCGGCTTCTCCTGGGCATTCGCCCGCAACGTGTCGCTTTTGTTCGGGTACGACAGGTACACCAAGCACCGCTTGGCGGGGGCCAACACGTTCACTCTGCAGGTCAACATCACGGTTCCGAATACGCCAGGCGCCGTGGAGTAGCGAAACGGCGAGGGGAAGGGGGCTTTTCCAAGGATGCCGGCTTACAGCCCGAGCGGCGCCGTCGGCGGCTCCGACGCGCCCGGATTGTCCTCCGGCACGCTGGCTTCCAACGTTTCCTGGATCTTCTGGTGCAGGACGTACATGTCGAACGGTTTCTGGATGAAATGCATTCCCTTTTCCATGATGCCGCGCTTGGCGACGATCTCGGAAGAGTAGCCTGACATGAAGAGCACCTTCAGCCCCGGGCGCAGTGAGGCGATCTGGCGCGCCATCTCCCTGCCGTTCATGCCGGGCATCACCACGTCGGTCAGCACCAAATCGAGGCACACGGTCCGATCCTGGCAAATGCCAAGCGCCAGTTGCGGGGTTTTCGCCTGTACCACGTCGTAACCCATCTTCTCAAGCATCTGGGTCGCCATGGAAAGCAGCATGCCGTCGTCCTCGACGACCAGCACGGTGCCCGAACCGGTCGGGGACTCCGCCTCCGGTTGTGGCACCTCGGGGTTATCCTCCTTGAGCCGCGGCAGGTAGATCATGAACGAGGTGCCTTGGCCGACTTCGCTGCAAACATCTACGAACCCACCATTTTGCGTCACGATACCGTACACCGTGGCGAGCCCCAGCCCCGTTCCTCTTCCCACCTCCTTGGTCGTGAAGAAAGGCTCGAAGATGCGCCGCAACAGTTCCCGGTCCATCCCTATGCCGGTATCGCGCACGGTAAGGCAGGCGAAGTCGCCCGGCTGGGCGTCCAGATGGTCGTGGCAGAACTGCTCGCTGATGCAGATGTTGGCGGTCTCGATGGTGAGGTTCCCGCCGCCGGGCATGGCGTCGCGGGCATTCACCGCGAGGTTCATGAGGATCTGGTCCAACTGGGAGGGATCGATCTTGATGGGCCACAGGTTGGTCGAGGGGAGGAAGGTGAGGCTCACCTCCTCGCCGATCAGCCGGCCCAGCGTCTTCTGCGTGGCGATGCAGTGGGCATTCAGGTTGATGGTCCTGGGCGAGATGATCTCCTTGCGCGAGAAGGCCAGCAGTTGGCGCACCATGTCCCGTGAGCGCTCCCCGGCCTTGGAGATTTCATCGAGGTACTGCCAAAGCGCGCTCCCCTCGTCCGCCTCCAGCTGGCAGAGCTGGGTGTAGCCCAGGATTACGCTCAGCATGTTGTTGAAGTCATGTGCCACCCCACCCGCCAGCTGTCCGATGGACTCCATCTTCTGCGACTGCCTGAGCTGCGCCTCCACCTTCTTGTGCTCGGTGACGTCGATGCCGAAACAGAGGGTGCCGACCGCGACGTTGTCCTCGATGATCTGGCTGGTGCGCCAGGAGATGGTGCGCAGGGCGCCCGCCTTGGTCACCACCTGGCTCTGGGAGGCGCCCGCCGTGCCCACCTCGTGCATGGGCTCGGCGCTGGTGACCGTCTCGAACCAATTGTTGCCAACCAGCTCTTCGGCGCTGTAGCCGGTTACCTCCTCGGCCGTTCGGTTCAAGAGGGTGACCACGCCCTTGGGGTCCAGGCCGACGATGATGACGCTGGCAGCCTGAATCAAGCGATCCGTGTACTCCTTGGCCCGCTGCAGCTCCTCCGCGGCCATCTTGCGCTCCCTGATGTCCTCCACGGTGAGTACGATCCCGGCCAGGCGACCCTCCTGGTAGAGCGGGGCTGCGCCGCAGCTGATCGGGACCGATTTCAGGTCGCGGCGCAAGAGGTAGCTTTCGAACTTTACCATCTCCGCACCGTCCACCACCGCCTGCATCTCCTCGGCGACCTGGGCGGCCCCCTGGGTATCGAAGAGGTGCCCGATCGACCTGCCGGCCAGTTCCTGGCTGGTAAAGCCGCTCAGGGTGGTGCAGCGCTCGTTGGTCATCTCGATGGTGCCGGGGAGTTTTAAAACGATAATGGCGTTGGTGCTGCTTTCCATCACCCTGGTGAGAAAGCTGTAGGAGTCTTGGAGCTGGCTGGCGGCACGGCTGATGGCGCGGAAAGGGAGCAGGACGAATACCAGCAACCCGAGGCCCATGCCAAGGATGCCGACCAGCCCGGCCTGTTGCAAAATAGGCACCAACGACCGGCTGATCTCGATTTTCCCCACCACCACCCCGGCATCCAGGAGCGGCTGCGAGCGGCGCATGGCGGGACCCTGGAGCGTGTCTCCGCTGGTTGCGACTTCTGCCCCGCGCGTATCGAGGATGCGCCGTGCCTCGGGCTGGCCGCTCTGCGGTCGCCGGGATAACAGGGATTCCAAACGCTCCTTCTCGAAACGCCACAGATCAGGGTTCGCGTTGATGAGACCGGTGACGATCCGCCCGTTAATCTCCGCTTCGGCATCGAGGCTGCCAAGGGCGTACTGGTAACTTAAGACGAAATATCCGACGGGAAACAAGAGCGCCACCAGGAAGGCGAGTGCCACAGTGCAGTTGGCGGTGCGCGATTTTAAGGGCGCGGCTGTCATGGTCGGCGCTCCTTTGAGTTAAACGGGAGGTTGCCGGTTCTTTTTAGGATCTCCCGCGCCCGCGCTGAGCGGAGGAACTGGGCGAACTGCCGCGCGGCCGGGGGGGACTTGCCGGTCGTTACCAGGTAGTACCTCTTGACCAGCGGGTAACTCCCGTTGGCCAGGTTCTTCAGGGTGGGCTCCACGCCGTTATAAGAGAGAATGTGCACCGACGGTTTGTCGGTCATGATCTGGCAGAGGGATGCGGTACCGAGGGAACCCGGCATCCTGGCGATGGCGTTGAGGGAATCGGCGTCGGTTACGGCGAGCACCATGCCGGGGCGGGCATAGGCCCCATGCAGGGCACGGTTCATCTCCGAAGAGACCTGGCGCAGGATGGCGGTGTCGGTATCCTGCTCGGGGCGCAGGATGATGCGGATCCTGGTGCCGTTGGGCCACTTGGGAACCTCCTGGCGCAGGAGGCCGATAAATTCGTACTCGGTCATCCCTCCTTTGTCCAGCTTGCCGTGGGTGGCGAAGATAAAAGGGGTTCTGGCATATTCCTCGGCCTGGGCGCCGCCGGTCTGCTCGTCCGTTTTGAGAGGGCGGGCGCTGATTGCGATGTCCAGTGCCCCTTCTTGGACTGCGGCAATCCCTCCAGTGCTCCCCAGGTTCCCGAGCACGGTGACGCTGGTGCTCGGGTGCTCCTTCTGGTACGCCTGCGCCAAAAGCTTTATGGTGCCAAGGCCTGAACCGTTGCCGCCGATGCGGATGGTGGTCTGCGCCAAGGCCGCAGTGCATGGGGAAAAGGCGCATAATGCTGCACCAATCAGTAGGCCTCGTAACGTCAGTCGCACGCGCTGGTCCGACATAAGGAACTCCGACGTTTCCAACAGGATAGGGATTGCCATTGCTGCTACATGAGAGCGGTCGGAGGTTAGCATTAATCAACGGAAAAGGGAAGCCCGCACCGCATCTCGGGTGTAATTATTCCCCCAGTCGCAACGAGGAAAAGCACATCCAGTAGCCGGCGATCAAGGTGTAGATAAAGTACAGCACCAGTGTGAAGCCGGTCAGGCGGTGCTGCAGCGCCGGGACGACCCGCTTGAGGCTGCCGCGGTTGCGCCATGGCTCGAGGACGCCGGTGCCCAGGCCGGCGAGTCCGCCGCCCAAAAGGGCGGCATAAAGGGGGTAGCCGATGTAGTGGTACTCCTTCTGGAGGATGCAGAACGGACAGTGGTGGCTCGGCAGCTCGTAGATGTAGAGGCAGATGAAGGAGACCAGGGAGGCGAGGGCCACCACGAAACCGAGCGAGCTCAGTGCCGCGAACAGGTAGTACCCTTTCCCTCTGCACCAGCTGAAGGCACCGCTCAAAGCGGTGGCACCCATGACCGCGAAGAAGGCGATGCGCATCGGTCCGACCGGCAGCGACGAGAGATCGCCTGCGATGCCGGGGCGCTCCTGGCTGAACAGGCTGCCGCAGCACGAGGTGATGATGTCGGCATGCAGCGCGGAGAAATAGGCGCACAGGTAGCTGAATTCGAGCAGCGACCAGGGGACCAGAGGGACCAGCAGCAGGTACTTGAATCGGATGAGCGGATAGTCGTACCCCTGGTTGTCCGCGTGGTTCACCACGAGCCAGACCCCGGCGTAGAGGAAGTTGAACAGCTTCAGCAGCAAAAGCGGGTAGCCGAAACCGTTGGCGTTCAGGGTGCCCGCCGCGCACATGGCGCCCGAGAACAGAAGGTGCAGCCGGTCCGCCGTGAATACGAAGAGGAAGAGCGAGATCAGCTCGAAGGCGAGCGCGTAGCTTAAAAGCGTCGAGATCAGGTAGGTGCGCTTCTCCAAGGCGAGCTGCTGCTCGCTGCCGCTGGCCAGGTCCCAGCCGCGCAGGATGCGCACGCCATACCAGCCGGCGTAGAGGATCATGAGGCTGGTGCAGAACGATCCGGTGACGAGGGCGAGGATGCCCGGGTGCAAGATCATGCAGCGTACCCAGGGGGAACTACCTGGCCGTCGCGCATCTCGATGACCTGGTCGGCCAGCGGCGAGTCGTAGACGATCGGGTCGTGGCTTGCGATGAGCACCGTCTTGCCGCGCTCCTTGAAGCCGGCGCTCAGCTCCATGAATTCGCGCGACAGCCGCGAGTCCAGGTGGGCGGTCGGTTCGTCGGCGATGATCACCGACGGGTCGTTGATGAGCGCGCGGGCGATGGCGACCCGCTGCATCTCGCCTCCGGAAAGGAGCCCCACCTGGGAGCCCCGGTGGCGGGCGATGTTGAAGAGATCCAGGAGCTCCAGGGCGCGGCTGCGCACCTCCTTCTGGCTCTCGCCGGTGGGGTAGGCGGGGAGCATGACGTTTTCCAGGACGCTGATGCCGTGCACCAGGTTGAACTGCTGAAAGATGAAACCGAAGGCGTTGCGCCGAATGCCGGTGAGGAAGCGCTCCGGCAGGCTGGTGATCTCGACGGCCGCGTCCGGTTCCAGTCCGAAGAGCGCCCCCGCCCCGATCCCCGACAGCACGATGCGGCCCGAACTGGGACGTGCCATGCAGCCGATCAGGGTCATCAGGGTGGTCTTCCCCGAGCCGCTGGGCCCCTTCAGGACGGTCAGTTGACCGGGCGCAATGCTGCAGCTCACCCCGCTCACCGCGTCGAACTGGTTCAGCTTCCCCACATTGAACGATTTGCGTACCTCGACAAGTTCGATCACGTCATGACCTCATGGCGGCATCGGGGTCCACGGTCGCCGCCAGCCAGGAGGGGACCACGGTGGCGACCACGTAGGGGCCGACGCTCAAAAGAAATAGTACGCAGATAAGATAGGGGTCGAGCACCGG
>Ga0079306_1000286_pt1 | contig 53239 bp, 62 predicted proteins | sample Methanotroph_Enr_FD_79181 | JGI IMG/M metagenome (GOLD analysis project Ga0079306, IMG submission 79181) | Enriched soil microbial communities from Old Woman Creek wetland in Ohio, USA - Methanotroph_Enrichment_5 | ecosystem: Environmental > Terrestrial > Soil > Wetlands | place: USA: Ohio... | reverse complement strand
ATATCCCACAAGATTTTTATTATCCTCAAATATTATTCCTTGAATTTTTTGAGGCAGATCGTTGGAATAAAGATAGAAGTCCCCAGATAAATGTTCTCCAATATTTGGATTTCTATAATTAATTACAATTCCCAATTTCTCTAACTTTTCAGTATTGTCATTTTTTTTTAAATCATAACCTATGATTTCGACACCGAGTAGAGAAAAAAACCTTGCTATATAATATGCACCTTTTCCCCCTATGCCCAAAATACTTATTTTTTTGATATTTGAATAATCCATTATTATTAATTTAGGAATATCTTTTTCGCTAAATTATATATATTACAGTTGATATGGAGTGTATTCTGCTGGAACTTCAGTAGGAGATTCTAAAACTATAAATTTTTCATCGCTATCTCTATCATCAAATACAACGGTGCTTATACCAGAATTATCAGTAATCATTGCCATATTTCTCTGAACAATAGCATTATAACCCTCTTGAGGATTAATACCTTCAAAAACCTTTCCTATTGTTGGAACCAGTAAAGCACGATTCCAGTTTCCTGTCCCATCTGGTATATCAAGTCCTGGAACTGGAATATCATCTTGATCAAGAATGGCTTTGGCATATCTATTTATTAACGCTTTTTCAGTCTCTGTAAATTCTCTTTTTGTTTGTAATTCAGTATCTGACATAATATTTATTTATTATATTTTAATTATAAATATTACCATAAATCAGTAAAAATAATAAAGATTTTCTATAAGTTGCTTATCTGAGCGTCTCCCAGAACTTCGTTAATTCTCCTCGATACTCTTCTCTTCGCATTGCATATTTAATCTGTGCTTCAAGATAGTTTAATGGATCACCAGTAGTAAGCCATTCTCCATCCACAGACTTACAATATACATTCTTTACTTTACATAGTTTATCCAATGCCACAGGGAAATATAACTCCCCTTGTTGAATATTCTCTTTATTTAAATAATCAAAAATACTGTAATCAACCAAATATCTACCATATGTAGCAAGTAATGAAGGCGGATTTTCTAAAGGTTTCTCAATAATGGTATCAATAATTCTCTTTTCCTCATCTTTAAATGACGCAGCTCCATATTTATGTATCTCTTTTGCATCCACCTCTTGAGCTGCTACAACCCCTCCAATGTTAGCATCTGTTACTTTCCTCATATTATACTCATCCACTAATTGCTTAACTGCAGAAACCTCAGAAAGTACTAAATCATCACTGAATATAAATACAAAAGGTTCACCTTCCTTTAGCCATGATTTAGCCGCTAATACTGGTGAACCATTACCATATGGCAATGCCTTATTCTGTCTAACCACTGTAATATTTACTTTCCCAAATACTTCTTTAAACCTCTCATACCTCTCTTCTTTTCCTGTATCTTTTAAAAAGGTTTCCAAATCAGGTCTGTTATCAAAATAGTCCTCAACAGGATAGTTGCCAAAGCTAGTAACTAATATGACATCAGTAATACCCGCATCAATACACTCCTTAACAATCTCATGGATAATTGGAACCTCCTGTATAGGGAGCATAGATTTAGGAACACTCTTACACACAGGAAGAAAACGAGTAGAGTAGCCAGCAGTAGCTATAACAGCTTTCATAGGATAATCAGTAACAAGTTAGTAGATATTGTACTATATTTTAATACAAAGTATGAGCCCCATTTTTGTATTCATTGTAAATTTCTTTACATACATCGGATTCTAAAGCTTCTTCAATATATTCGTTCCGGCTATTTCCTTGTTCTTCAGCAAAACCAATCTCTTTAGCATCATTGTAATCACAACCATAATACACTTTTGATAGCTTAGCCCACATAATGGCAGCCTTACACATAGGACAAGGTCTACCCGTAACATACAATTCACACCCAGAAAGATTAAAATTCTTAAGTTTCTTTGAAGCAATTTGAATCGCTCTTATCTCTGCATGGTTAGTAGCATCTTTTCTTCTTACAACCTCGTTGTGAGCCTTAGCGACTACCTTCCCATCCTTTACAATTACACACCCAAAAGGTCCTCCATGTTTGTGGTTGATACCATATCTAGCCTCATCAACTGCAATCTGCATAAACTCATTCATTAGAATTTCCTTTCAAAATTAATATCTTCAACCATAAGTTTCTTTCCAGTCCTACCTAAATCCTGCTCATATCTATGTGCAAAATCTCGATATTCAAGTATCTTCTTGGTTCTCTCCTTAACACTTCTTTCACCAATCATTCCTGGACCACCAATACAACCACCCTCACAGGTCAATATATCCAAGAATTTGTAGCTCTTGTACATCCCATCTTTAAATTCAGAAAGCACCTTTACCACATTCTCAACACCATCCGTAACAAGGATATCTTTTTCATCTAGGATATTTTTGTAATGAAGAGTAGAGGACAATCCACCTGAAATTGGATATATCTTAGTATAGTCATTGTAAAATTTTTCAAATGTTACACAATATTTTGAATCCACAACCTTTTCAGGAACATTATGCAATTTGAAAAGTTCATTTAGCTCCTTAAATGTTAAAGCTTCATCGATAGTTCCTAACTCTTGAGCTTCATTTTTTTTAGTAATACATGGACCAACAAATACTCGCTTGTAATCTGGATAGTATTTCTTACATATTAAAGCCATAGCTCCCATAGGTGAAAGTACAGGCACTAAATTAGGAATTAATTCCGGAAATTTAACCTTAATCATATTAACTAATGTAGGACATGGAGAAGCTATCCAAGTTTTCTTTTCTCCCTTCTCAATACTTTCCTTAAGCAATTCATAGTATGCAATATTTACCATTTTGGCACCAAATGTAAGTTCTACCACATCATCAAAGCCTAATTGCCTTAACCTGTAAACAATCTCTGGATATTCAAATTCAGCTGCAAAAGATGGGGCTAACATACATAGATATTTTTGTCCTTCTACAAATTCCATATATTTAATATATCTTAACCAAAGTCATCTGTAAAATCTTCGTAATTGAGTTATACTGGATGTATGGAACTGCTTCAGAAAGAAAATATAAAACAGATACTGCTAAGTGAGAAGCTTCAACTCTTAGTTGTATATATATTAGCCTTTACAGTCCCATTCATATTCAAACAGCCACAGCTACTCATAGGAAGTATCATTAACTTCATACTCATCTTCTCCATATCGAAATTCGGTCTTAAGAAAATCATCCCTGTTTTGTTCCTTCCTTCATTAGCCTCTTTCTTAAATGGTGTCCTCTTTGGAGTATTCACACCATATTTACTTTACCTAATGCCATTCATAGTTCTGTCTAATCTCATACTTGTCCTAACAATTAAATATGTAAAGATGAAATATTTAAATGTAGTAATAGCCACATTACTCAAGACATGTTTCCTCTTCTCAGCTGCATATATCCTCTTTAGCACAATACATCTCCCTGAAATATTCCTAACCACAATGGGACTCATTCAGCTTTACACAGCATTAATTGGTGGAGCATTAGCTTCGCTATTCATAACCTTTAAAAAATCATAACCATGTACATAGATCCAATCTATTGGTATTTTGCGCTACCAGGATTCATAATCACAATATTAGCTCAAATATATGTAAAAATTGTATATGGAAAATACAACAGTATTCCCGTTAAAAAGCATACAGGTATGGAAGTAGCCAAACTAATTAAGAATGGAGAACAGTTTCCAGTAGAAATATATCCTAAAGGGGGAAAACTAGAAGACTATTTTGATCCTACTAAAGATATCGTAAATATATCTGCTGATAATATGGAGCAGGGAACTGTAGCAAATATTGCTGTTGTAGCCCATGAGTTTGGACATGTACAACAGAAATTTCAAAAAGCCCCCATATTTAGATTCAGAATGGTAATGACAGGCATAACCAAGTTCACATCCAGTATTGGATATATACTATTCATAATTGGAATACTTCTTTCAGCTCTTAGATTGGCAGAAATAGGGTTAATATTTTTCTCAACAAGCACTCTTTTTGCCTTAATCACTATCCCAGTTGAGATAGATGCTAGCAAGAGAGGAATGAAGCTCATCAAGAAATATGATCTACTCGATACATATGATACAAATGGAGCAAAACAAGTATTAATTGCAGCGGTATTAACATACATTGCAGGCTTTCTTTCTTCTGCACTAAATCTGCTTTACTACATCAATATATTAGGTGGACGAAGAAGGGATTAATTCTTTTCCCAATTTTTTGTCATAGAAAACCTTCTCTAACAGAACAAATCCATACCCTCTTGACCCTCCAACCCTATACGGTATCATTGATGAAGGGATAATTAACATACAACAGCGACTGGGTATATTAGGAATATACAACGAGGTAGGAGCTATCGAATATCAGCGGGTACTCCTAGGTTACACTTTTAACCTTAAGATTGATTACAAGTAAACAAAAGATCAATCATAGTTCCCCATACAAATATAGTTCTAAATTTAGCACCACAAAACTATGTGCGGAGTATTTGGGTACACCGGAAAATCAGTTGCAAATGATATGGTATTTCAGGGATTAAAAAGATTAGAGTACAGAGGCTATGACTCATGGGGAATAGCTGTTAACAATGATGGAAAGATACAGATGTTTAAAGATATTGGAGAAATACAAGAAAGAGATGGCTTAAAAGAGCTTCCTCAAACCACTACAGCCATAGGGCATACACGATGGGCTACCCATGGAGGAGTAACAGTAAATAACGCACATCCCCATATGTCTACAGATGATGAGTTTACATTAGTACAAAATGGAATTGTAGAGAACTTCTCACAGTTAAAATCCAAATTAGAAAAATTGGGATACAAGTTTACAACACAAACAGATACTGAAGTCATTGTTAAACTCATTGAAGAACAATTGAAAACAGTTGATGATTTTGAAATTGCGGTAAAAAAGGCTTTTAAGCTATTAGAAGGTAGAAATACCATTGCAATACTCAGAACCAATGGAGATATTCTAGCTGTAAGAAACGGTTCTCCGTTAGTCATAGGGAAAGGAAAGGATGGCATCTTCCTAGCTTCAGATTCGCTTTCCTTTGCTCCATATACCAATGATGTTGTGCTTCTAGATGACTATGACTTTGTAAAAATAGCCAAAGGTAAATTACATATTGAAAATGTATTAACAGGAAAAGAGAAAAAGATTGTAGTTCAGAAGTTAAAAAATACATATACCAATATTGAAAAGGGTAAATATGAACATTTCATGATAAAGGAGATAGTCGAGCAGGAGAAGACCATATTTAATGCCACTGAATATACCCAAATAGAGTTAAAACCTCTCGTACAAGCCATTAAGGAAGCTCACAGAGTGTATGTACTAGGTGCAGGTACTGCAGGTTTTGCAGCAGGGCAGATAGCATATTTTTTAAGAAATATTGCCAAGATTGATACACAAGAAGTAAGAAGCTATGAATTTAACACATATCGAAATATATTAAGAAAAGAAGACCTCATAATTGCTGTATCCCAAAGTGGAGAAACTGCAGACACCATAGAGGTATTGGAAATGGCTAAGAAGAAAGGCTGCCAGATTGCAAGTATAGTGAATATGTTAGGCACCACAATCTCTCGTATGTCAGATTTCAAGTACTACACTAATGCTGGACCTGAAATATGCGTAGCCTCTACCAAGGTATTTACTGCACAATGTGCATGGGGATATATTCTCGCTAAAGATACAGTGGGTGAGCTTAAAGATGCTAAAAAGAATGTAGCCTCTCTTTCAAATCTCTTAGTAAAGTATTTTAATGAAAAGACATACAAATCAATCGAAGAAATCACTAAAGTACTTAAGAGCAAAGAGCATATGTTTGTATTAGGTAAGGGAGAGAATGCATATACCGCACTTGAAGGAGCATTGAAGATTAAGGAAATATCTTACAAACATATTGAAGGGTTTGCTGCTGGAGAACTAAAGCATGGCGTCATAGCTTTAGTCTCTAAAGGTACTCCCGTGTTTGGAATCATCTCTAATGATGAAGATTGCATGGATCTAGTATCTGGTATGGAACAAGTAAAGGCTAGAGGTGCTATGACAATTGGGATAGGGGATTCCAAGTTCAATAAATTAGAGGTATTTGATTACTTTCTTTCTGTTCCTCAGGTAGAAGAGATTAGTAATATATCCAATGTCATTCCTTTCCAACTCATATCATATTTCTTGTCTAAGGAATTGGGGAATAATATAGATAAACCAAGAAATTTAGCTAAGTCTGTTACTGTTAAGTAAGATAATATACAATTATAAATAAATTCAGTGGAATATATTCCATGGAAGAAGAAATCAAACAACAGGTTGAGTCACAACCTGAGCAATCTGTAGCACAGCCTCCGCAAGAACCGTTAGTACAACCACAAGAACAACCAAAGAAAAAAGGTCATGGATGTCTCATAGCTTTTCTCATATTCCTCTTCCTCATTCTTGGCTTAATTGGTGCTGGATATTGGGGTTACAAGACCATAACCAATGGCCTATCTAAACAAATCGATTTGAAAGTAACATATACTCAACAAGATTTTGTAGATGGGATGGCTAATGCAGGATTAACAGTAACAGATCCACTACAACTTTGTTTGGACTGTACATATCCTACCTTTAGTGAACCTCAAGAGATTGATATTAAGGTTAGTAATGCTCAGGCTAGTGCATGGGTAGACTATGTTAATCAGAATCTTACATATGCAAAATTAGAAGATACACAGATAAAGTTTACAGACAGAAAAGCAGAAATTTCTACCTTAGTTACATTTCAAGATAAGACGTTCCCTGTGTATGCATTTGGAAATGTAGCTAAGGCTTCTACCAATACAATTTCAGCAAATATTCAGGATATAAAGGTGGGTGGATTGAGTTTACCAGCCTCGATAAAGAATGTAGTACAAGATGCATTGGTTAGTATTGTAAATGACAAACTTGGAGCATTGGGTAATACATTAAGGATTGATGAGATTGGATTTACTGGTAGTGGTTTACATTTTAAGGGACTATTCCCAACGAAAGGAGAATAACTATGAAAAATGCTACTGCCATATTTGTGTTTTTAGGATTAATATTTGTTGGTGTCATTATATTTGCTTTCATATATCTTCCTAAGATGGTTGATGCTAATGGTATTGGTTACAAGAATATATCAATGGAATTGCCTGTAGATATGACTAATATGAGGTACTATGACAAAGGTATTACTTCTTTTTGTGTGAATAAGGATAATGGTATAGGGATAGAGGTTAAGGAGAATGCGCCTGTATTAGCTCCTGTTTCTGGAGTTATTACTGATATATTTGAGGGTCCTAACCGTATAGCCATTGAACCTGATACTAATGTTTTGGTGTCTGTTAGTCCTGTGGTTAAGCTTAACGTAAGTGTAGGGGACTATGTGAATGCTGGAGATGTACTGGGGTACTCCGAGGGTACCAATATTCATTTCATACTTGATAACCAGAAGAATGATAGGTATGAGTGTCCTTTCTTGTATTTAGGTGAGAAGGACAAAGATACCATATTAAATGGATTAAAACTGACTACCAATACTACTGGTAAAATATGTGAATGTGATGTTATGAGGTATTAGATTTTTTTTTGACAACCTGTACATACTTTCCACTTAGGGAATTACCAATAAAGGTAGGTGTAATGTACAGATTGTGGATAGAAGAGAATCAATTTTGCGAGAAAAAATGGTGTCGACCCGTTTGCAAAATTGCTGATTTAGATTCTCAATCTACCCGGTGCATTTAAAGCTTTGTTCATATTTCTAAAGAAATAGGGATCAGCTCCTGATAAATGCGGTTGTAGAGAAATTTTACCTATACCAATGATGGTAAATTCCATAGATTTCTCTACGTATAGAGGGGTGGAAGTAGGGAGACTTCTCAATTTGCTGGAATATCGGGCAAATTAAATCCTCTTGATATATCTTTTTTAAAGTAGCAGGAGGATTATACATTACTAGAAGGGATTTTTCAATGATAGTGGTACTCAAGAACTGGGGGATATATAACCTAAAAGGCATATATGTCATAGATATGAATCTATGGAGTTCCCTCAGTTCTTGCTAATTGTATCTTGGATCCTATCCAAGTGTGCTTGCCCACCCGAACAGGATCCTTAACGAATGATAAGATCGATTTGAGAAGAGAAAGGAGAACATCTTTCATATATGTTCAAGTTTGAGGAGTTCCGTGAACTCAGAACATAGACGAAAGCAAAAGAGGAAAGCACTTCTCTGGTTCTTAGACCATATAATCTCTTATCATTCTGGTATGAGCTATATTTACAACTTATTATTATATGCTACAGGATAGTAAGAATACAATATAGAGAAATGGAATGAGATAGGGTATAATACTTTTCGATATGGTGGGTATAGCTCAATTGGTTAGAGCATTGGTTTGTGGAACCAAGGGTTACGGGTTCAAGTCCCGTTATCCACCCCATATCAAATAATCTTGCATATTACTGAATAAGCAATCCACTAGAAAAATAATGGAATATAGAACAACACTTCACACATCTGATTTTTATTCATCATTTAAATGTCAAATTTCTTTCTCGGAGTCAAATACTCTTACATTTGAAAATTATAAAACGATTGGCTCAGTTTGTATTGAATCAACTAATGCACTAGATGCATTAAAAAGTATCTCCTGTTTTATTTTTGCTTTTGCATACTGTACTTTACCAACAGGGACATTTACTCTTAGAGAACACTATGGTGGAGCAGGTTATGGACCCCATCCGGGAATATTTGAAGCTGCAGACCAATCAATAACTTCCTACTTATCCTCGAACGAAATACAAAATATGAAAGATATTACAAACACTCAGGAATTTGTGAATATCGGAACATTGGCAAAAAAATTATTTTCCCAAATCAATCTATCTAGAGATATATTTTATTTTTTTCAAATGGCTTCACTATACAATGAATTCCTTGAGCAATATACAACCGCAGATAAAGCCTATTTTGCGGGATATAGGTTACTAGAGACTTTAACGTGTTGGCAAGGACTATCTCATAAGAAAACTCCTCAACTTCCACACAAACTTTCCTTAGCTACTCCCCAAATCTTATCAAGAGCTATAAATCAATGGAAAAATCTAAGAAATTCGCTATTGGGTCATTTCTCAATTTCACCCTATGTATTAAGAACTTTTCAAAATGATCTTTCTTCTATCATGAATAATCCTGAAGTTCCGTTTGAAAGACAAATACTGGAAAACAATACACTATTTGATTCGTATACTCTTTTGAATTATCCTGAAAGAGATCTCGATGATATTCTTATTCGACACCTTATTAGTACCCAATTGAATATAGACTTTTACGACACAACATTTAGAGGAGAATTCAACCAACCGAATGAAGGAACCTGTGCATTTGAAATTTATCAGCAGCTAATTCAAAAAGGAACTATACACGAAACATACAGGATGGACGAAGTCTTTATGGGATGAGAAATACTTTATGAACCTCTACTTCTTAATATATTCCAAATACTCTTTTAAATCCTTAACCGTAGATCTATCTACAATATCCGTAAACAATATACCCTCTAAATGATCTAACTCATGTAATATAATCCTAGCATCTAAACCATCATACTTCTCCGTATGACTATTCCCATTCTCATCCAAGTAGGATATTCTAACCCAATACTTACGTTCTACCTCTCCAAATGTTTGAGCATAGTTAACACTCAAACAAGCTTCATAGTACTTAACTAATTTTTCTGATGTAGATTCAATTATGGGATTAATATAATACTTAGGAGACTCCCTCTTACCATCTCTATCACTTCTCTGTATTAAGAATATTCTCTTTGGTATACCAATCTGTATAGCAGATATAGCTACACCATATTTAAAACTATGTAGGGTATCTAGTAGGTCTGTACAAAGAGATTTAAACTCTACGGATTTTAAATATGGGAGATCAATAGGGAGGGATATATCTCTAATACCCTCATCAGTTTCTAATACAATATTTTTTATCATATCTTTGTATTATATATATTAAAGCCATAGATGTGTATCCGAGTCTCAACAGCCCATAGTGTTCTAATGCCGTTTTTGATATAATACTCATGCTCTTTATTCTAATAATACGAGGTGAAATAATGAAACAAAATATATTTGCTTTTGTAGCACAATTGTTTCGCACCAAAAACGTAGTTCCGAAACTGGACGCAGTTGCACCTGTTGTATATCTACTCCCTGGCAGTGAGCTAAAAGATGGTCTTTCACAGGCTATCGAAATTGCCAAGGCTTTGGGTATAAATGTTGACTTTAACTGCGGGAAAATATTTCTCGACGTTAATTCCAATTCAACTGTAGAAGTTTTGTATCAACAGTTTCAGAACGAAAAGGTAAAATTCAAATGAATAAAGAACTGCTCTAAGTAGAGGCAAACAAATGATTAGCATATCGCTATCACAGCCTCATAAATCTTAGAGCAACTTCTTTACTACCTTGCATCCCCATACCACTACCCATATAATGGTTTAATGCTCAAGAATATATCAAAACTAAAAGATCTAGTATCTAAACAATATATATTCAAATACCTTCTTTCTGTTCTCCTAGTTACATGTATCATCTTTGCATTTACATATTCCCATTTAGAAAATCTTGAAAAAGAAAACACCAACAGCAATACATCTCAAACAACTGAAGAAGAAAATACAAATGAGAATAGTACACCAACAGACACCGATACACAGTTAGAAGAACAAGTAGATACTGAAGTTACCACACCAGAAACACCATCTACGGAAATAAAAACTGAAACCAAAACAACGCCCCCAAAAACAACCCCTGACCCAGTTGTAATTCCAGAGACAACCCCAGAACCCGAAGATATACCAGTAACCCCCGAATATCCAAGTGCAACAGTAGCCTTCTATGGAGATAACCAATCAGATACAGATGAAGAAGATATCAATCATCAAAGAGTAGTAACATATATCCTTAATTCCAATGCCAATCCCGTCTTCAATGTAGGAGACATTATGGAAGATGGAACACAAGAAAGTTTAAACAGATTCAATACTGTAACAGCTACTCTAAGGGCTTCTAGAACCTTCTATGCAGCGTTAGGGAATAATGATAGGGTGGTAGGAGATTCAACTACACCATCACAACTATTCTTAGATAACTTTACATTCCCAAACAACGAAAGATGGTATTCAATAAACTATGGTAACCTCCATATGGTTGTACTAGATAGTGCATTTGCATCTGGGAGTCAAACACAACTCAATTGGTTAGCCAATGATTTACAAAGTGCTAATTCGCAAAACAGAATAACTGGAGTCATGTTCCATCATCCTACATTTGCCAGTACCATATCATCATATCTTGTTAACTATGGTGTAGATTTTGTTGTATCTGGACATATACATTCATATGGTCATTCAGTATCCAATGGTATTAACTACTTTACTCTAAGTGGACAATCAGCCATAGGGTATATGGTAGCTAGGATATATGAGAGTAAGGTAGCGATAACGGCGTATAATACAAATAACGGATTGATAGAGTCTGTAGAATTTAATGAGAGATAGAATTATTCTCTAATTATCATTAATTTTCTTGTATCCCATTACTTCAAAATTTCCACCATCCCTCTGAACTTCTTCCATAAATCCATCTACTTCTTCTTGAGAAAGAACACCACCAGCCATATGCTCTGTAAGTGCTGCTCGCTTTTCATCTAAGAAGTCTGATACCTCAAAACCAACTGGATTATTCCTCATATATGAGTCAGACATTAAAAATTCAGAAACATAACAAGGCTTTAAACCCTTAGCAACTTGTTCAGGAAAGAAACCATTATCTCTACAATATGGATATGTTGCATCAAAAACAGAGTTAGCAAGATTTCTATGATCTCTATGATTAATCCAATTACAATCCTCAGAAAAATCATTTATCAATTCAAATGGATTATGAGTTATGACAATTTGAGGTTGAAATTCTCGAAGATGATATACAATCTTACCAATGTTCTCCAAAGATGCTTCAAATTCTCCATCAGGAACATCAAGATTAATAATGTCTTCCTCTTTAAGACCTAATCTCATTCCTGCCTTCTTCTGCGATTCTAATCGTATATTTCTAAAATCTTCAGTAGAATAGTTGCCTTCGTGCATACCTTTATTTCCATTTGTACCAATTACCGTTCTTACTTTTTTGCCATCTTTGATTAATCTAGCAACAGTTCCACCACATATTATTTCCATATCATCAGGATGTGCGAGGAGTATCAATACTCTCTCTTTATCTCCAAATATATCCGAATATGAATCCTTCATTGTAAAAATAATAATGTTATTGGGTAAATTATATACCGAAACTAGTATGGAGAAAATACACAATGATATATAATTAACTATGAAATATATCCTTTCAATATTCATAGCCCTCATATTTTCCAGCATACTACCAACAACCCTTCTTCAAAACGAAATAGTTGAAACATCCATAACCCTAGCTCCACCCCCCATAGAGCAAAAAATTCTCAAATATATGACCATCGAGGAAAAGGTTGGCCAACTCTTCATGTTTGGTATAAACGGAACAACCCTAACCCCACAGACAGAACAATTCTTAATAGAACATCATATAGGGGGAGTACTACTGTATGGAAAGAATGTGGTAAATGAAGCTCAAGTTAAACTATTTATCCAAGAACTACAAACAACAAATAGGATTCCACTATTCATATCCATAGATCAAGAAGGAGGAATCGTAGCCCGATTAAAATGGAATAATACACTAACAATCGCTCAGGAAGATATTAATACTTCTCAACAAGCATATACCGTAGCAAAGGATAGGGGAGAAATACTTAAGAATCTAGGTATCAATATGAATTTGGCTCCGGTAGTGGAATATATTACCAACAAAAACTCTTTTATGTATTACCGCGTCTTTCGAGGTACACAAGAAGAAGTTGCACAGAAAGGGATAGCATCAATACAAGGATACAAACAAGCAGGAATAGTTGCAGTATTAAAACACTATCCAGGACACAGTGATACATCTCCTGACTCACATTTTGATCTACCCGTTGTAAACATATCTAATGATCAATGGAATGAATATGTAAAACCATTTAGCAGAATACTTGAACAAACACCCGTAGACGGCATAATGGTAGGACATGTTGAATATCCAAATATTGACACAGTTCCATCTACCATATCATCTGAAATAGTTTCAAAAAGACTTATACAAGATCTCAAATATAACGGGATAATAATTTCGGACGATATGGAAATGGGTGCATTAAAGGAGATAGATATCGATATTAATCTAGCCAAACGAGCATTAATAGCTGGAAATGATATTTTGATCTACAGTACTCCAAGTGATTCGGGTTCATCCATACAACACCAGGTATATGATTACATCCTACAGGAGATTACTAATGGGAATATGAATATAGATGAAAAGGTGCTTAAAATCTTGAGAATGAAGATACAATTGGGGATATTAGAAATACAAGATTAATCCTAGTACCAAAGGTTATAAGCACTAGGACATTGTTGACATGCCTAAATCACGGTGCTAGCATAATGGTACGCAACTACCCGGTCGTAGTTGATAGAAAGAAGAGGCAGGAACCTAACCATTTCCAACTATTTAATTAGTAAGTGCTTCTTCTTTTGCCTTTTTACAGGCTTTTTGATATTTCACCTATTCGTGTTCTGCATTCATAGCATCTGCCTTTGTAGCATGTACTGTTCCAGCAGGATGATTAGCAGGAGAATAGATTGTATATAGTTTCAAATCCTCAGTAGAAGAAGTATTAACAATATTGTGATTAGTTCCAGCAGGTACAACTACAACAGAACTTGGGCCTACAATACTCTCTTCACCATCCATAATTACTTTACCTTCACCTTGTTCAAATCTAAAGAATTGATCTACATTAGGATGTACTTCCATACCAATATCTTCCATAGGCTTAAGAGACATTACTACTAACTGCATGTGTGCGCCTGTGAATAATACTGTTCTGAAATTAGTATTCTGTATTGTCTTTTCTTCTATATTTTCTACATATCCAATCATAATTGTATATTTAACAAATTATATATATTTATATTATCACTCCTAATTCAAAACCTCTACAATCTTTTTTCTACTTTTAAATCCTACCTTTATCCTTACATTTTCTTTTGGAATTTTTAAATACTGAGAAAGAAGATATATTACAGAGATGTTCGCTTTACCTTCTTTAGAAGGAGATTGGGTATGTACATAGTACAAATCATTCTCAAACCTTACTTCATTCTTTTTAGCATTGGCTTTGACCATTACTGTGATATTCATACCATGAGTATATATCATATTAAGAGAGATAGCTTGGGAAGAAGATGATATAATACCAACATGTTAAAAGATATTGTAAAAATACGAATAGAATCAGGAAAAGGTGGAGAAGGATCCAGTGCAATGTATGCTAATCGATGCTCTGGAGGAGATGGTGGAAAAGGTGGTGATGTATATTTAAAGGGATCTATGCATACATACGATCTGAGTCGTTTTGATCCAGAAAAAACATACAAGGCTTTAAATGGACAACCTGGACAACAAAAAGAAAGAAAAGGAGACAAAGTAGAGGATTTTACATTGCTACTTCCATTAACTACAGAGGTATATCTGAATAACAATTTAATTGGAAAGATTGAGAATGATGGACAGGTGTTAAAGATATTGGAAGGTGGAGTAGGTGGCTATGGTAATGCTACATTGCTAAGGAATAGGGAATTGAGATCTAATGAAACTGAAAGAGCTAATCAAAAAGGTGTATTTACATTTGTTCTGAAACTTAAATCAGATGTCATATTCATTGGATATCCTAATGCAGGGAAGTCTAGTCTTCTAAATGAGCTTACTAACGCTCATGTAAAGACTGCTCCATATCAATTTACTACCTTAGAGCCACAGTTAGGTATCATGGATGGCCTTGTCCTTATGGACCTCCCAGGCCTCATAGAGGGTACATATGAAGGGAAGGGATTGGGTACTAGTTTTGTTAAACATACAGAGAACTGTAAATTAGTAGCACATTTTGTGAGTCTGGAAGATGAGAATCCATATCAAAGCTATATGAATATGAGGGAGGAGATAAGGAAGATTAGTAAGGAGATGTTTGAGAAACCAGAGATAGTTGTATTAACTAAGGCAGATTTGGTTGATGAAAAGAAATTGGAAGAAACTATCAAAGTATTTAAGGACAAGAACATTGATGTATTAAGTACATGCATCATAGATACTGATGCTATCAATGTCTTAAAAGAAACATTTAAAAGGGCGTTAACAAAATAGCTTAGTCCTTTTCATATATCAATATATCTGCAGGCTGACACTCTAGAATCTCACAAAGTAGTTCTAACGTACTAAAACGTATAGCTCGTGCTTTTCCTGTCTTTAATATTGAAAGATTAGCCAATGTTATTCCTGATTTCTCAGAAAGCATATTAAGGCTAATCCCTTTCTCTTTCATTTTATTTGCTAATATTACTTTTATCATTTTTATATTGTTAAATCTGAATCTTCTTTTACTTCTTTACCCTTTTTAAGAATTGAATAGATAGATATGAGGAATAGGCCTGCAAGAACAGATGTTATAAAACCTAATATAGCTGTAGGTGAGAAGAAGAAGGCTATGGAATTGCTTACATTTCGGTTCTGATACATAAAATAAAAGTAGAGTGTAATTGAAGTTCCCATCTCTACAAATATTGCAATCATACTTTTTTTAAAATTCTCAACATTTTTTGATTTGAAAACTTCTTTTATATCATTGATTTTTAAGAACCAAATCATATATATGAAGAAAAAGAATACCGAAACTTGATTTATGAGATATAAAAAGATTTGAAGTAGTAGGCTTGGATCTGAAAAGAATCCGATTTCTTTTACATTTGAAACAAAATTCATAATTTCATATGGGAAGGTTAGACCTAATATCGGAGAGCTGCTGAGTGTATTTAAAGTAAAGAAAATTTTTCCATCAAGTTCTCTGGAATATAAACCTATGAATGGAAATATTGCACCAATAATGGAAAATATGATTATAAGGATGAAATATGCTAGAAACAAATATCTTAATATTCTTAATACCTTCATTACTTTATATATAACAATTTATTGATTTACGATAAATATATAGTATCGCTTATCGTTTGTCAATAAATTCATAAAATTATGCTATATATTTATTAAATTTTAGTGGAATTTCCTTTTACTGGTGCTTATTGAGATTATTACCACCCTATAGTATAATGCTTCGCCATGAGCAGTTCATCTTTTGAAGACAAACCAATAAATAATACCGAAAAGCAATATATGTCAGCAGATGCTGCCATATCCAGACTACCAAATATTGAAGTATTCTTTCCAAAGGAACAATATCCAACCGCACAAGAACGTATTCAACAAAAAGGAAATCTACATTATGTCTTAGAACCAGTAACAGAATTAGTAGAGAGAGAGTATATAGTTCCCGGACACATAGATTTGATGGTTCCAGAATCGCAATATTGGTATCGTAATAATGAATTAAAAAAAAATCCTAAAAATCAACATAAAATAGATGGTCTTCCAATATTTCTTACACCAAATGGGCCATTAGGTCTAGGAATTTTTCCAAGAGAAGAAAGACTTGAAACCCATGGCTACAGATTTCATTTCTATGTTGAACAGGACTATATTAATTATGTGACAGAAACGCTATTCAAGTATTATCAAGGTAATAAAATTTATACACCGCTTCAATATATAATTGAGAATGATTCAGAAGACAATTTTTATATTCACAGATTCATCAATTTAGCATCGCAATATCAAATCATTTTTCATGAAATGAAAGATCGCGTGCCTTTATTTGCGAGAAAAATTAACTCTCCTAAGAAAAGAATCTCACATGTACATGCTAGTGATATTCATACAGCAAATTTAGATCCAATACCCAACAACGAAGAATTTTCGATTAATGATTTTCCCATTACGAATAATGATCCTCAGGATAAGAAAGAAGCTTTATCTTCATTCGTACAAACCGCTGTAAAATTGCTCAATATAAAATCCTGTACGCTAATGTACAATAACGAAACTATCTACAATGAGGGTTCTTCTTCCCAAAAAGCAAAGCGTATCTTGGGTCCATTCCAACTTTGGTTTGAAAATGATGAAAGCTTTGTAGGAATAGACCTTCTACTTGGCCTTATAAAAGCCCGTATGCAATATTCATTTGAACTGAAATCTTTGCATATCATAAACTACAACGACTGGAGCTATGCCGATTCATCAAATAAACTAATAAAAGATACACAGTTTGAACTTCTTAAAACAATCCCATTAACAAGAACCTTTGGGCTAGAAAACGGTAAAAAACTTTTTATCCATAAATTAAAGAATGGAAACCATCATGGAAAAGGAAAAAAAATATGGCATATTTGTGTCTCTGGAGATAAATTAGGTAAAGTTAGAAGTGAAATTTTGAAAACGTCTGGTGGAGAAGTGAACTATAAGAAGAATTCTGGATTCAGTATTAAGCATATAAATCCCGGAGGATATACCTATTATATAAATGCAACAGTTGCCAATGATATAATTCACTAATGAACTTCTTAAACCTCTACATCCACATACCCTTTTGTTTTGCTAAATGCCCATACTGTGCATTCTTCTCATGTACCAACTGTGAAGATACATATGAAGAATATTTCAAAACATTAAACAAAGAGATTCATACTAAATCTAAACAGTATAAAGATAGAGAAATACAAACCATATACATAGGAGGTGGTACACCTAATCTAGTACCATACAAATACATTGTTGAATGTATAGAGAATATTAAAAAGAATTTTCAATTAAGTAAGAATGTTGAAATAACCATAGAACAATACCCACAATACATAACAAAGGAATCATTAGAAGCATACAAGAAAGCAGGAATAAATCGAATTAGCTTTGGCTTACAAACAACAGACAATAACCAATTACAACAATTAAGTAGAAGATATACATATGAAGAATTTCTTGAGAAATATAATCTTGTTAAAGAAATTGGCTTTAAAGATATAGGTATAGACCTCATATTCGGATATCCTAACCATACATTAGATCAATGGAAACAATCTCTAGAACTCATAACCCAATTAGATATACAGCATATATCTTGCTACAGTCTTGAAATAGAAGAGGAAACACCATATGGAAAGTTAAATGAACAGGGGAAATTGAAATTACCTACAGAAATAGTCGATAGGGAGATGTACCATTATGCATGTAAATATCTAGATGAGAACGGTTTTAAACAATATGAAATATCAAACTTTGCAAAGAAAGAATATGAGTGTAAGCACAACCTAAACTTCTGGCACTACCAAGACTATATAGGTCTCGGAGCAGGAGCATATTCTAGAGTAGATAATACTAAATCACATAATCCAGAAGATATACAAAAATATATACAAGAAGAATGGGAGATTGAAAAGGAAACAACAACTCCCGATGATGTAAAAATTGAGAAACTAATGCTTGGATTAAGACTAAATAAAGGTATTAAATATGACGAAAAGCTATTTCAAAAAGAATATATGACCAAGGTAGGAGATAATATGATGTTGAATACAAAGGGAAAAGATATGTACAATGTAGTTGTAAATGAAATAATCTAAATAAAGACCAAGACTATGAATATATACTTTGCAGGTTCAATTCGTGGTGGAAGAGAGGATGTAAAAATCTATCAAGAAATTGTTAAATATCTTAATACACAAGGAACAGTACTCACAGAACATATAACCCTAGATTCTATACATGATATGGGAGAGAATGATAAGACAGAAGAATTCATATATCAAAGAGATCTCGATTGGTTAAACCAATCTGATATTGTAATTGCAGAAGTAACCCAACCAAGCCTCGGAGTAGGATATGAGTTAGCATATGCTGAAAGTAAAAATATCCCTGTTATATGTCTATTTAGAACAGATACAGGCCATTCACTCTCTGCCATGATAGCGGGAGATAAATACTTCACAGTTATAAAATACGTTGATATTCAAAGTGGATTAGCAGAGCTTTCTGCTTGTATGCGAGATGTCTTAAAAATGGTATAATACAGCCGTAATCTCCGCATAACTAATATGGAAAATCGCACTGTCCTTGCCGTAGGTATTAATACCCCTGCCGAAGAAAAAATCATTATACAAGAAAAGCTAAGGCTCAAAGATATTACCCTAGATACGGCTTCAATCAAAGATATAATATTTGAAATAATCAATGGGAAAATTACTGTCGATATTAAAGGAAAAGATCTCAAACAATATAACTATGTGTGGATACAATCCGGATGGAATACAACCCATATGGCATATCTTCTACATCTGTATCTTAAGTCACAACATATTCCACATAACAAGACTAATTCGCATAATACAAAACTCTCCGATATATTTTCATTAGCATACAAAGGAGTATTAGTACCTAATACATATTTTCATAATGGGTTACATGTCAGTCCCGAAAATATCACAGAAATTGCAGATATTTGTAAACTTCCATGTATATACAAAACTTCATTGGGTTCACTCGGTTGTAATGTGTTCTTAATAGACAGGGAAGAAGAGATAAAGCAGACTATTAAGGAAAATGGGAAATATAATAGGTATATATTTCAACAATATATTCCTAATGATTTTGATTACAGAGTAGTCATAGCTAATGGCAAATCTACTTCGGTATGTAAGAGGACTAGGGTAACGGATAAGTTTAGGAATAATGTAGCGCTAGGAGCTTGCGAGGAGTTCATTAAGATCAAGGATGTTCCTACAGAGGTTATAGATATTGCTATACAATCTGCTAATGCTTTGAAACTTAAATGGGCTGGGGTAGATGTAGTTACAGATAAGGATACAGGTGAGAACTATATATTAGAAGTGAATAGAAGACCAGGATTAACAGAGAAGTCTACTGAGATATCAGCGGCATATAAATATATAAAGGGATTGGTAGGAAGATAAATTAGTAAATTTATAAATATCATTGACCAGAAAAGGCTTACAAAGATATAATATCCTTGTTAAGTGCAAGCTGTACAGAATTCTATTCTTTGTGGAGGGAAAATGGCTAAGCAAAAGAAGAAATGCAAAGCACAGCAGCGCAAAAATTGGCACAAGAAGGGAGGAAAGAAATAACAAAAGCATTGCACCACAAAAGTGGACCTATATTGATTTTCATCACAAATATAGGTCCGCTTTGTTATTTCAGTAAAAGAATTATCTATCTATGAATGTAAGCGCATATCCCTTCTTACCAGCTCTACCAGTTCTACCAATTCTATGAATATAGTCTTCGTATGACTCAGGTTCATCATAGTTGATGACATGAGTAATATTGTTTACATCTAATCCTCTAGAAGCTACATCTGTAGCAATAAGTACATTAAAATCACCTCTCTTAAATCCATCTATGATTCTAGTTCTCTGAGATTGCCTCTTATCACCATGTAATGCATCTACATTTAATTTCTGATCATAGAGATAATCAGATAGTTTGTCAGCATTTCGCTTAGTTCTAGTGAATATCAATACTCTCTTAAATTCTTCCTTAGATAGTAAATCTAAAAGTACTTCTTCTTTTCTCTTACTACCATCAACTCTAATAACATCCTGATCAACATTATGCTGAGGAGATTGAGATTCAATCTCAACCTTAACAGGATTCTTTAGTAAGGAGTTAGCAATAGCTTCGGCCTTAAATGACATAGTAGCAGAGAAGAATAGGGATTGTCTCTCAGGATCAAGTTTATCAATGATATATCTAATATCATCAATAAAACCCATATCCAACATTCTATCCACTTCATCAAGGATTACATTGTTTACTTCACCCAAATTTACACCACGTCTATCATATATATCCTTCAATCTACCTGGTGTAGCTATGATGAAATGAGGTCTCTTGTCTAAGATATACATCTGATCTCTAATACTCTTACCACCAATAATTAATACTGATTTAAGGTTAGTACCCTTAGCTAATTCTCTGAATTCATCTTGTATTTGGCTACCCAGTTCTCTGGTAGGGACAACTATTAAGCATGTTTGTGTACCATCGTTTATAAATTTGTTTATCATCGGTAACAAAAATGCTGCTGTCTTACCAGATCCTGTGCTTGCTATACCAAGAATGTCTTTTCCAGCCAATATGGCAGGAATAGCTTCATTCTGAATCTTAGTAGGGATTGTGTATCTCTTACTCAATACATTCTGTTGAAGTATTGGGTCTAAATTAAAGTCGTTAAAAAGGGCATCGGTAACATAAATGTTGGATGTCTCACTTACAGTAGCTTTCGCTATGTATTGATTTGTACTTATACCAGAACTTTTTCTAGTATTTCTTCCGTAACTTCTTCTTGGGGAAAATCGATTTGAACGACTTGGCCCGTATGATCTATACCTGTTTTCCATAACAGTAATTAACAATTAATTTTAGTTTTCAGTTCATATAGATAAACCGAAAATAAAATATTGTTAACCTCATAGGGTCTCATTAATTTCGCTTCAATCTACATCAAACAGCGTAGATAATACCATAAAGAATAAAAAATTGATACAGGTATTAAATAAGTGTTCATGTAGCCCAGCAAATGTTATATCTATTTGCCGGGCTACCGTGCTCATTGCTTTACAGAAGGATCCGGCTCTTTATCGTAGATTTTAGCTACCAAGGCAACTAACATTGCTACAATTTGATCTGGATCTTTCCCTTGGGGAATTGTAATATCTTCCCTGTTTTCGCAGCTACGCCAATGTGTTTCAATGTGATAATCTCCACTTAAACCCAAGGCTTTTAGTTCTTCTGCTTCCTTATAAGCATAAGAAACTACTTTGATTGTGGGATATCGAAGGAATTCTCCCTTCCACACTATGGCATTTGTAATTGCATCATAGATCAGAATATAAATATTCCCATGTGCCACCTTAACCTCCTTGAAACAGAATGAGCTACATTGCAATTATATCACTATAAGTCCTCAAAATAACATATGTGCTTCCTTATTATTTCTGATATATAATAAAAATATGAAAAAGAAATGGATCATTATCTTTGCCATATCATTACCCATATTAGTATTCCTCATAACCTTCGCACTCTTTGAGATATCAAAAAGATATCTAGCCAACAACATCAAATGTCTAGACCAACAAACCCTAAATATCCCCACAGAAATATCACCATTAACCAAAGACCTATGCCTTGTAGAATACTCCACCGCGAAGAACAGTATCCATATGGAATTTAGATTGAATAATGATTTTGAATCAAAATTAGCAACAGAAGAATGGACACAATCAGACAGTGATACATACAAGAAAGGGAAATACAGTCTAAATCTCTCTGGGACAGTAATATCCATAGTAGAAGAAACTACTGAAGTGGGAGCAATTAAAGAAAATGACACCTCAATCCCAGAACTTGTGCATACTGCTGAAGTAATCCGCCCAGGCTACCAAGTAACCTCAAAAGAAATATCCAAAATCAATGCTACAAACAAAGTAGTAGTATTTACATTTGATGGAGGCTCAGGAATTCAATCCATGGATCTCATACTAAGTATATTAGCAAAATACAATCTTACTGGAACATTCTTCTTAACTGGGAAATGGGCAGAAGCAAATATTAATAATGTAAAACGTATAAATAATGCAGGGCATGAAATATTCAATCACTCATACTCACATCCTGATTTCGCCACAATATCAGATGCACAAATAACTGAAGAATTTTCTAAAACAGAAACCATAATTAGCAATATTACAGACCAAAGTACTAAGCCATTCTTTCGACCACCATATGGATCTAGAAATACACATATTAGAGAATATGCAGCCTCACTAGGCTACCAAGATGTATATTGGACGATTGATGCCCTAGATTGGAAAGAATCGACTGGAACCACTGCGCAGACTGTTAAGAGTAGGATACTGGATAACCTTGCACCTGGAAATATATATCTAATGCATATTGGAGATAACTTAACGGGACAAGTATTAGATGAAGTAATACTAGAGATACAGAATAGAGGATATACAATAATGAGCTTGTATGAGGCCATAACTTTGTATCCATAGCTGTACATTGTATCTCTTTCCTTTATTGTATATATTTTAAATACATTAATTTATCTTTTCTTTAATGGATAAATACAAAAACCTCCGTATATTTAACATAGTAATGGGATTCTTCCACTTCGTACAAGGAATACTAATGGTTGTGCTAAGTAATGACTTCACATTACCAATCAATACAAGCTACCTAAAGTTTGATGTAGCAACCCTTACACTACAACCATCATTAAATCATATATATGATCTTAAAGTAGGGTATGCAATTGCAGCATTCCTCTTCCTCTCATCATTAGCACACTTTATCATCTCAATGCCTAGAATATATGAGTGGTATGTAGCAAATCTAAAGAAAGGTATTAACTATGCTAGATGGATAGAATATGCATTTAGTTCATCCATAATGATTGTTGTAGTATCTATGTTAGTAGGAGTATATGACCTAAGTACTCTCTTGCTAATCTTCTTCCTCAACGCAATGATGATTCTCTTTGGTATGGTAATGGAGATACACAATCAAGCAACAACAAAGACAAACTGGATATCATTCATCTTTGGATGTATTGCAGGTATAGTTCCATGGATAGTAGTAGCCTTGTATCTCTTTGGTTCAGGGGATGCAGATAACCATGCTCCAACATTTGTATACTGGATCTTCTTCAGTATCTTCCTCTTCTTTAATTCCTTTGCAGGTAATATGATCCTACAATATGGAAAGATTGGTAAATGGAAGGACTATACATTTGGAGAAAAGGTATATGTGATATTGAGCTTAGTAGCTAAATCATTACTTGCATGGCAGGTATTTGCAGGAACACTAAGACCTGTATAGAGTAGGGAGCTATTTTGAAAAGAGGGTAAAATCACTCCCAATAGTTGAAGTCTTCACATAACCTAAGTCTATGAATTTTTGTACCTCTCTGTTAGGTACAATTAAAAGATCTCCCTCTTTTATATCCTTTACATCAACTCCATTAACATCATCCTTTAGTAATGCCCATCCTGGATATTCACCCTTAAAATCATATGAATAATATACATTAGTATGGGACATGTAGAATTGAGAATCTATTAAATCCGTTGGAGAAGTAAATACATACCTTTCAACATTATTCATTCCGTCTAGAGCTTTTGCAACCTCCCTGTAATCAATTCTTAGGGCTAAAGGAGTAAGCATAATGATGAAAGCAGCATATATACCTATTGGGATTAAAACAAACCAATTCCTAAACACAGAAGCAATGGTTATCCAGAATGAAACAAAAAGAACAATCCCACCAGCAATCGTATATCTTTCAACAAAAGAATTAAAACCAATGACGCTTAATATGTAGAATCCTAAGAAGGTTATAATCCCTAAAGCATAGAAGAATGTAATATGGCGCTTCTCTTCAGTATTAAATCGTTTTGAAACTAATATATATACATAGCTCAAGAGTTGAATTAAGAATAATACGCCTGCTAAGAGTAATTTGGGCATATTAATAATCAAATCCCTCATAGGAGGAACACCATCCATATATCTAATAACTCCTAAGAAGTATGAATAGTAAACCCTTACAACCTCATATAGCTTAATATCTGGAATCCACCACATACCGGAAATACCATGAGACAAGAGGAAGGATTTTATAGGAAGGAATAATATTCCAAGTATAGCCAATCCAATTACTCCAAGGGTTATCCATAATCCTTTCTTGTTTAAACCCTTTTCAGTAAATACAAACCTGTATATCAGCACTGCGCATACCATAGCTATGATGAATACAATCTGAAGATAGTGGGTAGCACATAGTGATATTCCCAATATCAAACTGATTATTAAATATTTTCTTTTTTCCAACTTCTCCTTACTATCAAGCCATTTAACAATTGCAAATCCTAATCCTAAAGCAATAAATGCAAGAAACGAATATGATCGTGCTTCATTAGAATATGCAATAAAGAATGGAGATATAGCTATTGCTAATGAGATTACTAAACCTACAATTGGGAATCGCTTTTTGTCAAAAAGATTCTTCCCAACAAAATATCCTAATACTAAGGTATCAAGTCCAAAGAATATTGATAATCCTCGCAATGAATCTTGAGTAAAACCAAATACTGAAGCCCACAATCGAGACAAGATATAGAAAAGAGGAGGATGTACCTTATCTGCAGCTATCACTGCAAACATATCCTTCCATGACATCTTTATAACGTCTCCTGTAAAGGCTTCATCATACCAGAAGCTAGTTCTATTGATTTCTAGGAGTCTTAATACCAATCCAATGACTAAGATAATAGTTAGAATAAATAATGGATTTTTAAGAATATTTAATATCTTCTTCCACATACTATTTGTGTGCTTTTCTAACATGTAATAGTTCCGCAAATGTCTTGAAGTAAGAACCTGGAGTTACATGGCTTTCACCAGCAGCCTCCCATTCGACAGGCATTTCTTTAATAATTAAACCATTTTTTTGTAGGAGGTAAAGGAATTCAAAATCATATCCCCATCTATTATTTTCACACATTAGGAAATATGTTTTACATTTCTGATTAAACATCTTAAAACCACATTGAGTATCCTTAAATTTTAACCCTAATACTGCTCTAATTAATAGGTTAGAACTATTTCCAAGTAATTTTCTAAACAAAGATACTTTAATATCTTCCTTCCTCAATGCTCTCGAGCCAATTACACAATCATATTTACCCATCTTCTCTACAAAATGTTCAATATATTCAATGGGGGTAGAGAAGTCTGCATCTGCTATATATATGTAGTCTCCATTTGCCTTAGTTATACCTTGTTTTAATGCATAGCCTTTTCCCATATTTGGATAGTAACTAACAATGGTAATCTCTTCTCTAAATGTATTGAGTACTTCTAATGTTTTGTCTTTTGATCCGTCATTAACAACTATGATTTCGGTTTGGATTTGGTTTTTTTTAGAGAATTCTTTTAGGTATGAAACAACATGAGGAAGTGTTTTTCCTATTCTGTTTTCTTCATTGTAAGCGGGTATGACAATGGATATCTTCATATGTGTAATGATATCAATTTATGTTCGTTATTATATCAAATATTCCCAGGATTGTTTTTAATCTCCTCCCAACGTAATCATTAATTCCTTTGGATTGGGAATATAATAGATTTGTTCATTAGCATTAGTCTGTAGATTTTTCTTCAGAATTAAAAGCCCAACTGTAGCTTCTTCTGGATTTCCACCACTGGTAGGAAGAATTTCTGATATATTATCATTTTCAGGATCAAGTATTTCGTCATTTGTCATTACTCTTGCAACAAAATTCCCAGTCCCAAATTCTTCAGATATGGTTCCTGTAAGAATATTAATATCACCACCGGTAATACAGTTATATAGCTTTTTGTAACACGATATATTCTTGAAACTAGTATTAACCCCTATTTCTGGAGCCTCAACAACTTCAGCTAAGACTTTGTGTATATCATCAACATTTTCTGCAATATCCTTTGTAGGATCTGTTGATTCTCGAAGAAACTTATTTACTGTTTCAACACTATCAAAAGTTGAATCTTGGAAGTCGTTATCCATATTTTTATGAATCAATTTATTTATTCAAATTACAATATTTATATCCCTCTTGCAAACATAATCCCAGTTACAGCCGCTCCAGTTATACTTCCTGATACACCAGCAGCATCTCCAGCGACATACAAACCCTTAATACACGTTTGTAATCCATTGTCTGTAACTATCTTAGAAGATCTAAACTTAACCTCTGGAGCATAGAGAAGCGTAGACCCTCCATTAATACCAGGCATCACCTTGTCCAATATCTCTAATCCTTCTTCAATGTTTTTAACAATTCGATATGGTAAAGCCATAGCTATATCTCCAGGTGTTACATCTGTTAAGGTCGGGGTAACAAAAGATTTCGAAAGTCTGCTCCATGTACTCCTTCTACCACAGTGAAGATCTTCAAGTGATTGTAGCAATGGTTTTCCACCACCAATAGTAGAGGCAACTTCTGCTATAGATTTTGCATATGCTATGGAATTTTCAACTGGTTCTGTAAGACTTACTTCTGATACAAATGCAAAGTTAGAATTCTTTGATTTATGATCTGATTTAGAATGTCCATTTACACAAATGTAACCATCATAGTTTTCAGTTGCTACTTCTCCATTAGGACAGCTACAGAAGGTTCGTATAATGTCATGGTATGTCTTTGTTCTTACCTTATATACTGTCTCATACAACAATTCGGATTGACGTTTCATTATTGGTGCTAAGAATTCTACTCGTACTCCAACCTCAACCTTGTCGTACATGTATTTAATATCATACTTGTTAGCTAATTTCTGTAACCACCCAGCTCGAACTCGACCAGGGGCAAGAAGAACAATGGGGGCTTTTATTTCTTTTTTATCCTTTGTAATTACTCCGTTTATCTTCTTATCCTTAACCAGGATATCTGTTACTTCTGTGTTATCTAATATCTCCACACCTTTTTTAAGAAGATATTTTTCTATCTTCGCTATAACCGCAGTTAATTTATCTGTTCCTACATGTCTGGCTTTTCTTACAATTAGTTCAACGTCGTTTTTTGTAGCTTCTTCAATGAGTTTGTCATACTCTTCATTTTGTTTAGGATAGTATTCTGCATCTACTCCAAAATCGGTGAATATTTCATCTACATAGTCTAGTATTTTTTGATATTCGGGTTGGGATATTAAATGGAAGGCTTTCTCATGGGAAAGATATGCTGTTAAATGTAATTTACCATCAGAGAATGTTCCTGCGCCTCCTATTCCTGACATTACTTCACTTGGTTTTCTATTCTCAATTCTATTCCCCATATCTATGAGGGCAATTTTCATATCTTTGTGTGATTTGAGAAGTTCGTAACATGCGAATAGGCCAGCAGGGCCTGCACCAACAACTATTACATCGTATTTGGACATAGTGATATGTGGTTAGGTTACTTATTATTATTTCAGATTTGGGCCGCGATTAGTAGACTTATAGTATATTTACATCTTTTTTAAAATATTGTATAATATATACAGTTTAATAATGAAAATTATTAACTATTAGATCTTTAAAACAAATGTCCTGGATAGCTACCTGAATACATACAGGTTATGTATTTATATAGCTATCCTTGCAAGGACATAGCTGAAACATAGTATTGTATAGTAACTGTAAGAAAGTATATTGTAATTAGTAACAAAATAATGCTTCAAAGCAAGAAATCAACACTTTTACGATATACCCCTGAGAACATTGAGACTACAGTTTCAAACAAGAATAATTTCAGCAAGTTGGAGGAGAGACCATAGAGTTCGCCGATTGGCATTTAGGTTTGTACCGGAGACGCAATCTGTCTGGGTGACAAATCTTTGCCTTTGGCTAATATATCATGGTTCTCTCTTCCTTATTCTTCTATCGCTAAGCGATACTGATGAGTCTTCCAATATACATATATTGGCAAGCCGAAAAGAATACAATTCACACATTATTAATTAACAAGTAGAAATACTTGTTATTTTTTTATTCTTCCTCAGTATGCTACCACATATCCATCATGCTTTCTTTAAAAATCCTTTAGATAAAGGAGATCTCTTTCTGTATGAGCTAAAACGGTGTATAATGTATGTATGATGTATAAGCTCTCTTTCAGAAAACTGAGGGAGGAGATGGTAGAGAAGAACCTCTTACCATACATTAAAGATGAAAAGGTACTCAAAGCATTTGCAAAAGTACCTAGAGAGCTATTTGTTCATACATTATTACAAAACCTCGCATATACCAATCAATCACTTCCTATTGCTTATGGTCAAATGATATCTCAGCCATACATCGTAGCTCTAATGTGTGAACTTCTACACATAAACAAAGACGAAAAGATTCTAGAAATTGGAACCGGGTCAGGATATCAAACCGCGATACTGTCATTACTCTGCAAAGAGGTAATTAGCATCGAAAGAGTTCCTCAGTTAGCTGAAGATGCCCAAAAAAGATTAACAAAATTAGGATATAAAAATATTAGAATTATTACTGGAGATGGGTGTTTGGGATTTAAGAAAGAAGCTCCATATGACAAAATTGTTTCTGCTGCTGCTACAGAAGAAATTCCGGCAGAATGGCTTCGACAACTTAAAGACGATGGCATCCTTGTATATCCTAAATATGTCGAGGATAAACAAGTTTTGGTGTCTGTAAAGAAGAGAAATCGAGAATTCATACACGACTATCATGACTATGTATCTTTTGTTCCACTTATTAGAAATAAATACCCAGCTACCTAACCCCAAATAAAAATTTCAGCTATACTGAGCGAAATTTCTATTATTTTTTATTCCTCCCTCATATGTTACTATATATCCATCATGCTCCAGTTCCAAAAATATACTAAGAATTTTAACAAAGTAGTAGTCCTACTAACCATCTCTGATGTATTTGCCTGGGGACCATACTTCGTAATATCTACACTCGCAGGAATATATCTCTCTGGGAAATTAGGAGCAAATGCTATTGAATTCATAGGAGTAGGAACAGCCATATATTACTTCACAAGAGCATTAACACAGATACCAATAGGGTATATAACAGACAAGATAAAAAAGGATAAAGATGATATATATTTTCTCATAGGAGGAATCATACTCATGGGCATACCATATCTATTATATCCTCTCATATCCTTGCCATGGCATTTCTATGTACTTCAACTAATCTTTGGTCTTGGTGCATCACTTAACCTTTCGACATGGCGAAAACTCTTTGCCATGAACATAGACTATGGAAGAGAAGGCAAACAATATGGCTTCTACGAAACTATAATTAGTCTCTCTACTGTAATCCTCAGTGCAGTAATAGGCCTTGTTGCTAACTTAGGAGATATGTATTTTGATTGGGTAATGATCTGTTCCGGATTACTAATGATGGCAGGAAGTATATGGGTAGTATTGATATTTACCGCTAAAAAGAGAAAAACTAACCATATAACAAAAACATAACATTTGATATACTAGATATATGAATGCAACAGAGATAAATCAAAGATTAGCAGAGATAAACATACTAATGAACTTCATACTACAAAAGCTAACAAACCTTAAGAGTCAGAATAGTTTAAATAATGTTCAAAACTAAAATAAATGAATAATGAAGGCATAACAGAAACGACACCAGAGATACAACAGACTGATTCAGATAATAATACACAAGAAGGAGTAGACTCTACACTCATAGAACCAATTACAAACACTTATGAGCAAATTAAGGATCTTTGTAATCAGCTATCTAACCAGAGTAAACCATTCTCAAATCAAGCGAATGCACTTCTTACAGAAGCAACAGCCCTCTATGATGAAGCCCAGAGATTAACTCCAAGATATAGACCTTCTAAAAGCAATACTCCACAAGAATAAATTCTATATTTGCTTGACTGCTATGGTAGAATATATATATGAAAAATATATATTTTGATCATGCTGCAACAACCTCTGTAAAACCAGAGGTGTTAGAAGCTATGCTTCCGTATTTTACTGAGAAATATGGCAATGCTTCATCAATCTATTCCTTAGGAAGAGAAAACAAGAAAGCAATAGATGATGCAAGAGAAAAGGTAGCTAAAGCATTAAATACACAACCTAAAGAAATATTCTTCACAAGTGGAGGAACAGAAGCAGATAACTGGGCATTAGAAGGAATAGCGTTTGCCAATCAAGCTAAAGGAAAACATATCATCACCACAAATATTGAGCATCATGCAATCTTACATACCTGCAAGTTTTTAGAAAAACAAGGTTTTGAAGTAACCTACGTACCTGTTGATAACAAAGGAATAGTACATATAGAAGATATTGAAAAAGCCATAAGGTCAGATACCATATTAATATCTGTTATGTTTGCTAACAATGAGATAGGAACAATACAACCAATTAAGGAGATAGGGGCATTAGCTAAGGGAAAAGGTATATATTTCCATACAGATGCAGTACAAGCTATTGGCAATATCCCTATTGATGTTAAGGATATGAATATTGATATGCTCTCACTCTCTGCACATAAGTTCTACGGGCCTAAGGGCGTTGGAGTACTCTACATTAGAGATGGAGTGAGAATATATCCATTCATGAATGGTGGTGCACAGGAGAGAGGTAAGCGAGCTAGTACAGAGAATGTCGCAGGTATTGTTGGACTTGGGAAAGCAATTGAATTAGCAACAATTGACATTGAAAGTTACAATACAAAATTAATGAAGTTAAGAGATAGGGCTATTAAGGAGATATTGGAGAAAATACCATATTCCAGATTAAATGGAAATGAAAAGAATAGATTACCAGGAAATGTGAATATTTCCTTTGAATTCATAGAAGGAGAATCTATCCTTCTTATGCTAGACATGAAAGGTATATGTGCTTCGAGTGGATCAGCATGTACCTCTGGTTCTTTAGATCCTTCTCATGTGTTACTCGCCATAGGATTACCCCACGAGATAGCACATGGTTCTCTAAGATTAACCTTTGGAGAAGAAAATACAGATAGCGATTTTGACTATCTATTAGAGACATTACCTCCCATTATCGAGAAATTGAGAGCTATGTCCCCTTTATATGACACCTTTACTAAAAATGGAAGAATATAGTCAAAAAGTTATGGATCATTTTATGAATCCAAGAAATGTGGGAGAGATTCCAGATGCAGATGGTATCGGTCAGGTTGGAAATCCTGTATGTGGAGATATCATGAAGATGTATCTTAAAATTAAAGACAATGTGATTACTGATGTTAAGTTCAAAACCTTTGGATGTGGTGCTGCCGTAGCTACTAGTAGTATGGCAACCGAACTAATAATGGGAAAAACATTAGAGGAAGCATTGGAGATATCAAACAAAACAGTGGCAGAGGCATTAAATGGATTACCGCCAATAAAGATGCATTGTTCTAATCTTGCAGAACAAGCCATAAAAGCAGCTATAGATGATTACAAGAAGAAAAATGAATCCTCAAAATAACGCTAAAAAAGTATTAATCGCCATGAGTGGTGGAGTAGACAGTTCTGTATCCGCAGCTTTACTTAAAGAACAAGGCTATGAAGTCATCGGAGCTACTATGCAAATATGGCAAACCGAAGGTATGGAAGAAAGAGATAATGGATGTTGTTCACTTACAGCTGTAAACGATGCTAGAAGAGTAGCTAACAAATTAGATATCCCATACTACGTATTAAACTTCAAAGATATATTCAAAGAAAAGGTTATCGATTACTTTGTAAGAGAATATACTGCTGGAAGAACTCCTAATCCATGTATCGTATGTAACAAAGAAGTAAAGTTTGAAGCACTCTTAGACAAAGCCATATCCATGGGATTAGATTACATCGCTACTGGACATTATGCACAGGTTGAATTTAAGGATGGAAGATATCTACTTAAAAAATCATTTAGTAAAACAAAAGACCAGACCTATGCACTCTATAATCTGACTCAAGCACAACTTTCTAAAACACTATTTCCTGTCGGGGAATACAACAAGGACAGGGTAAGAGAAATTGCAGAAAAATATGAATTGGGTGTAGCAAAGAAACCAGATAGCCAAGAAATATGTTTTGTAGAAGATAATGACTATGGCAAATTCATAGCTGAACATATTGATTCAGATATATTACCTGGGAACTTTGTGGATACCAAAGGAAATGTATTAGGCCAACACAAAGGAATATATTACTACACAGTTGGGCAGAGAAAGGGTTTAGGTATTGCTAATAACAAGCCTTTGTATGTTGTAGATGTAGATATTGAAAAGAATGAAGTCGTAATAGGGGATGATGAAGAAACATTTGGAAATACATTAATCGCTAGAGAACTTAATTGGATCTCAATTGAGAAATTAGAGAAAGAAATGAAAGTATTTGCAAAGATTAGATATGGAGCAAAGGAAGCTCCCGCTATGATTAAACCTCTAGGGGATGGAAGAGTAGAGGTAGTATTTGATACTCCACAAAGAGCTATAACCTCAGGACAGTCAGTCATATTCTACGATGATGAATACGTAATTGGTGGTGGGATTATAGAATAGGTATTTCTTTGGTAATATATAGATATAAATTGGATAACTCAATTGTATGGAAAACAATAAATTTACGCTAGAAGAAGCAAAACAAATAGGAGATACACTTGGGATTGATTGGAATATAATAGATCTTAACCAATTCTTCAAGGGAATTAATGTAGAACTAGAACATGGAAATAAAGATCTAGAAACTAATGTAACAAATAACGACCCAATATTAACTGGAAAGATAGCTTGGACACATTTAAAGGAATTGCCTAATTATTATGACGAACTCGAAACAATAGAAGAAGACTAAACATATTTAATATTTGAATAGTAACACCATGAATAAAAAGACTCTCTTAATATCTATAATTGCTTTTCTGTTAATTGTGATAACAGGTATTTTTGTATATCTGTATTTTCAAAACAAATTGTCACAAACAAGTAAACAGATAAATCAGGATACTTTTACACTAACATATACATACAAAGGGGATAATCAATGGGAATACACTGTCAAAGGGACATTACCAACTCCATGTGTAAGTGTTACTACTGATGCTTTGGTTATGGAAAGCTATCCCGAACAGGTTAGAGTACGGGTTAGACAACAAGAGAGTTCTTCTACAGATGTTTGTATTGCTGTTATAAAGGACTATTCATATACTGGGACATTTAATGCAAGTAGTAAAGCTACTGTTTCATTGGTGGTAGAATAGGTAAGAATAAAAACTAACTTTATAAATATATAAATGAAGTTATTACAAGAATTTAAGAATGAGTATAACAATATTACATACAGGTTATATGAATTAGATTGTGGTATTAAGTTAATACATTTGGAGAATCCTGCGACTGTTAATTTTGATTTTTTCTCTGTTCATAAAGCTGGAAACATATATGAAGAAATTGAGAAAGTACCCCATGGAAGTGCTCATTTAATGGAGCATATGCTCCTAAATCCCAATACAAGATTTAAAACCCGTGATGAGATCCATAAATTTCAGGAAGGTGATAAAACACGCCCAGGATTGGAGATTAATGCTGGGACTTGGTACAAATACATTGACCTAAGGGGTTCTTCAAATGAAAAAGGCACAAATCGAGTAATTGAAAGAATCGAAAGTATGCTTGATTTCCCATATGAAAAATTCAAAAGATCTCTAGTTAACGAAAAAAGAATTGTAACTGCAGAAAGAAGCAGACAATTGCAAATGAAGAAAGATAATTTCATACAAAAGTTAATTTTCCTAGAAGGAAAGGATTTTCCAGAGTTTACATATAATCGTATAGGCGAAGTTAATGAAATAAAGAATATTGATATTAAGGATTTACAGATATACTTCAACAACAGATTTATAAGCAAGGGGGCTGTTTTTGGTATTCAATCAAAGAAGGTTTTAGATCAACCTTTAATTGATAAATTAGAAAGAATGGGCTCTAAATACTCCACCTATGAAGCACCTCTATTTCCAAAACATGATCTTAATAATAAATTGGCTTATGGTTATTTCTATGACGAGAAAGCAACAGGTCTAACTTTAGATATTAACTATTTTGACACTACTACCAATGGAATAGATTATAAAAAAGAATCAATTGATCGAGTACTAAATTCTGTAATTAGGAGAATTGGTTTTCTTTTACTTCGAGAGAAAAAAGGGCTGATCTATGGTCTTCAGGTATTTAATGAAGATTGGTTTAATATGTATCATAGTACTCTATGTTTTAGATTCGTTGTAGAAAATTCAAGAGTAGATGAAATGGTCAAAAGCTTAGACCCTTTCTTCTTCAAAGACATTGAGAAGTTTATAAAATCAGAAAAGGGAACCCGATGGATAAACAATATTATAAGTGATTATATATATCCTTCAACGATTGTATATGATCAGAAATTGCCACAAATTGAAGTCATGAATTTTATAGAATACGGAGAAATGTACAACCAAAATATGTATAAAACTGCAATAAAAAATATTACAAAAAAAGATCTCCTTAAAAGATTGCGCTATCTACAATCCACACCTCCACACATCTGGGTAGAAAGTAATCTACCTAAAAAAGAAATAGAGAAGATTGTAAAAAGCTCCTCACTTTGGAAAAGATTTAAGTAGCACCAACTCTTTCAATATATTCATCCCTGTAATATCCAAAGTATTCCTCTGGCATTAATATAACCTTCTCTATACCCAATTCTCTAACAAAGTGAGGCTCATGACTTACCAATATAATAGTACCCTTGTACTCCTTAAGCGCCTGAAGCAATATATTTTGAGAATCGGGATCTAGGTATGTAGTAGGCTCATCCAATAATAGAACATTGTAACCACCAGCAAATAATTTAGCTAAAGCCAATCTAGTCTTTTCACCACCGGATAGGGTCGAAACCTTTTGTTGAACCATATCCCCAGCAATCAAAAATCCACCTAAAAATTTTCGTTTATCCAATAATCCCCATTCCAATTTTTCAACATTCTCCCAAACAGTCTTAGTAAAATCTAAATCCTCATTCTCTTGAGAATAGTAACCGACAGTTGTATTAAAACCCCATTTGTATGTACCACTATCCTGTTTTAATCTCCCTGCTAATATTTTTAGTAGAGTAGTTTTACCCGCACCATTTTTACCGATAATGGCAAGTCGATCTAGTCTTTGAACATTACATGACACATTCTTTAACACCTCTTTACCCTTAATATATGCCTTTGAGATATTCTCCATCTCCAATACAAGCTTGTTACTTTGTGATGGAACAGGAATATTTAAATGCATCTTCTTACCTTTCATAACTTTGATTTGCAATTCTTTTACATTCTCCTTTAACTCTTTAGCTTGTTCAAACTTCCTTGCAGCTCGCTTCTTTTCCTTAATACTCTTTCTTCCAGATAATCCTTGAGCAAGTTCAAATACTTTTTCAGCTTTCTTTTCTTCACTAATTAACTGTTTAACTAGGAATTCATCTCTCAATGCTTTAACCTTTAAGAATTGCTCATAGTTACCTCTGTAAACCTCTACATCATGTATTTTTTCGTTAAGGAACCAAATCTTGGTTATCCCTTTATTCATTAACCTCAAGTCATGTGATACCACCAAAACAGCCTTAGGATATGTAACTAGGTATCTCATTAACCATTCTGCAGAAGGAATATCTAAGAAGTTGGTAGGTTCATCTAGTATTAAAAGATCGGCTTTCTCCATTAATATCTTTATGATCTCAACCTTAATCTTCTGACCACCGGATAACTCGCCCAACTTACTATCACAATCCTTGTCATCCATCTTTAGATTATTCAAAAACTTCTTTATCTCCCATTCTTCAACATCAATACTTTTTTCAATTATTAGGTATTCACCTATGGTTAGATTCGGATGATTATTTATATCCATCTCCTTATGTGTTTCTTGAGCTAGGTATGACATTGTTCCTTTAAAGGATACCTCTCCTAAATCTGGTTCTTCTAACTTACCAATGACTTTCAAGATGGTTGATTTGCCTGCTCCATTAACTCCAACGAGTCCAACCTTCTCTTCTTCACCTAAGGTTAAGGATATATTCTTTAATATTTGTTTGTTGCCTCTACTTAAAGAGATGTTATTTATATTTAACATGAGAGCTATTATATCAAGATTTGTTTAAAAATGGGGGTTGATGGATATTTAGACCTGTAGTATAATGACCGGTTCGGAAAAATTTGCTCATTGAGGAGAAGAAAAGTTATGGCATCTTCGTTATTAGATTCACTTAGGGCTGTTAAGACAAAAATGTCCGCTTTCATCCGCGAGGATGATCTCCATGGAGATATGCAAAGAATTGCAAATCTTCTACCAAAAGGAGATGCATTTGTATATGCGGGTATCGTCTTCATCCCATCCGAGGTGTCTCGGAAGTTATTAAGCTTCAATCAACTGTATGCACGATGCTTGATTTCTAAAATTAAAGAAATCCAACATCTAAAAACAGACGAAGAAGTCACGCTTGTCAATGAACTTTTCTCATTGCTCTCGGCTGAAATAAGTTTGATTGTAATTAATGGTCAAACCTATCATAACACTGGGAAAAAAGCAGGCGTAATTTTAACCGAAGAAGAGATTTTGTTAAACATTATTAACAGTTAATCTTCTTCACCATAGAGGTGTTTAATAAAATAAGCACCTCTATGCAATTTCCAACTCTATGCCTGCCATAATCCATGAACATTACAATATGCTCTAACAATCATATTACTAGTATCACCATTAACCATAAAAACAGCCTCCGCAACCTCATTAGGTTTTGATTCCTTTTTGTAAACATTCTCACCAACAACACACTCAATCCATTGAATAAAGTGCTCTTCAATCATAGGGTGAGGAATACTACCAACCTTAACAGTAACTTCATTTCCATTAATTGTAACAACAGGAAGATGCTTTTCATTACCTTCCTCAGTCTTCTTAACAACTTCAAAAAGCATAGGTTGACCACAACATACCAAAGTACCACCACCAACATGTAAAACTTCAACAACGTTCCCACAAATTGGGCATCTATATATTTGTTTTCTTTCCATATGATATTGTAAATATATAAGTTATTGATAAAATGATAACATATATAAAGTGAAGTAAATTTAATAACACATAAATGGAAAACAATAAACAAAAAGATATTACGGGAGCAATATTTTTAGTATCAATTGGACTATTATTCTTACTTAATACAACCAATATAGTTCCATGGGGAATATGGCTACAGATATTTAGATTTTGGCCAATACTTTTAATACTTGCTGGATTAAAAATCATATTACCTGAAAACAAGGTAGGGCAGATTGTATATCCAATCGTTTACACACTCTTCATAATCTTCATTGGCGCTACCTCATACTTCTTCACTAAAACCCAGAGGGTACCTTTTTTACCTGAAAGTGTTTCAAACTGCATATTTAATAGATGTGATAGCACAGACCAAGGAACACTAATGGAAAGTGATACATATGTTAACTTAGCAGACTATGCAGGTATAACATCAAGAGTTCTAGAGATGAATGTTGCAGCTTCAACTCTCTACTTAAATGATGAAAACGCCGATTACTTCCTTCATTCAGAAATAAAAAACTATACCGAAGCAAACAAACCAACATTAGAGAATACATCTAAAGAAGGAATTCTAACAACGGTATTTGATAATGCAAGGATACATAACTGGGGATGGTGGAATTTCAACACTCCAGAATACACATTAACTCTTGGGCAAAATACAGTTCCTACAAGTGTCTCAATTGATCTTGGTGCAGGAGAGGGTATTGTTAACTTAGATTCAGCAACAATTAAAACATTTAACGCGAGCGTAGGAGCAGGAAGCTTGGAAATCACATTAGATCTAAATGCAATTCCTGAAACAATTGATGTGAATGTTCAAGCGGGAGAAATAACATTGACCCTTCCAGAAGATGTAGGTATTTTGGTATCATACGACCTGGGAGTGGGATCCATAACGGTTGATGAAACAAGTATCGAAGGAGTAGGCAAGGAAACTAATTACAAATCATCCAACTATGACACCGCTACAAAGAAAGTTACCATAACTGCTTCCGTAGGAGTAGGTGAGTTAACCATAGATAGAAAATAATTTAATTAATATATATAAATATTTAACATCATGAATACAAATTCAAAATTAGTAATTGGAGGTCTCTTAATAATCCTAGGCTTAATCTTTTTCCTTGAAACCTCTGGTGTATTACCTTTACTACATTTAAGCGCAGGTGAAGTCATAGGATATATATGGCCAGCAGCATTGCTTGGAGTTGGTATCAAGATGCTTCTAGACAAAAACACCGCTTCCGCAATCCTCTTCCTTTCCATTGGTTCTATATTTCTTTTTACAAAGCTATTCTCATGGAATTTCTTTGCAGTACTATGGCCAGTAGCTATCATTGCAATTGGACTTTCAATGATCTTCAAAAAGGAGAGTACACATATGAACTTAGATAAGAAATATGATGATAGCGATAGAGTTTCAGAAGCTCTCATATTTTGGGGTGTAGATAAAAGAATGGATTCAAAAGCATTTAAGGGGGGAGATATCTCTGCAATATTTGGTGGAGGAAAATTAGATCTCAGAGATGCAAAAGTACATAAAGATGGAGCAAAGCTTACCATCAACGCAATATTTGGTGGGGTAGAAGTATTAGTACCTAAAGACTGTAAGGTTGTAACTAATGGAACTGGTATTCTTGGAGGATGGGAAAGTAAAGTCTCTTCTAGAGAAATCAAATCTCCTGTATTAGAAATCACTGGTAGTGCAATCTTTGGTGGAGTTGAAGTAAAAGAGTAAAAATTTGATCACAATATAGTATCAAGTTTGCCATTTTTGTGGTAAAATCCTACCTTGTCATGGAATATTCACCAATAGATCAAAAAAATCTAAGAAACATAGCTATTATTGCTCACGTAGATCATGGAAAGACTACCTTGGTTGATGCTTTTATGAAGCAAAACCATCTCTTCAGAGATAACCAAGATGAAATGTCTGAAACTCAGATCTTAGATTCAAGTGAATTAGAAAGAGAAAAAGGTATTACCATTAGTGCAAAGAATATCTCCATCAGATACAAGGGTTACAAAATCAATATCATTGATACCCCAGGACATGCAGATTTCGGTGGTGAAGTTGAAAGAACATTGAATATGGCAGATAGCTGCTTACTTTTGATTGATGCAAAAGAAGGACCAATGCCACAAACCAAGTTTGTATTAAAAAGAGCTTTGGAAATGGGACTCAAACCTATTGTTGTAGTAAACAAAATTGACAAAAAATTAGCAAATATTGAAAAGACAATTAGTAGAGTACAAGATCTTTTTTTAGCATTAGCTACAGATTCCGATCAATTAGAATTCCCTGTATACTACGCAATCGCTAGAGAAGGAAAAATCTTCAAAGAAATGCCACAGGGAGATCTTACAGTTGCTAACAGTGTTCCTGGAGATGTAACACCAATATTGGATGAAATCATTGCTAGTATGCCTGCACCAAAGGGAGATCCTGAGGGACCATTCCAGATGCAAGTAACCTCACTTGAGTATGATGTGCATACAGGTAGGTACCTAATCGGAAAAATAAATAGAGGAAGTGTAAAGATAAATGACCCCGTTATATTGATTTCCAACAAGCCTGGAAAAGAAGAAAAGGTTCAGGGTAGAGTAAGAGGCCTTTTCGTAAAAGAAGGTATGGGATGGCAAGCTATTACCGAAGCTAAAGCTGGTGAAATAGTGGCTATCACAGGTATCGAATCCACAAAAATTGGAGCAACAATATGTGATATCAGTGCTCAAGATGTACTTCCAGAGATTTCCATAACACCTCCATCAGTGAGAGTGAAATTTCAAGCAAATACATCTCCTTTCTTAGGTAAAGAAGGAAAGTTTGTTACAGACAAGCAATTAGCCCAAAGATTAGAACAAGAAAAGAACTTAAATATCAGTTTGGATATTACAAATAGTGGATCTAACAGCTTCTTTGTCGCTGGAAGAGGAGAACTACAATTGGCTATCCTTGTTGAGCAGTTAAGAAGAGAGGGCTTTGAGCTTCAATTAAGTAAACCAGAAGTTATTCTTCAGAATATTGATGGTGTAATTAGTGAGCCTATCGAAGAGCTTACAATTGATGCTCCAGAAGAGTATATGAGTGTTGTAACTCAAGAGGTAAGTGACAGAAAAGGAGAGATGATCAATATTGAGAACGAGGAGGGACAAACAAGATTTACATACAAAATTTTAACTAGAAACTTAATAGGTTTACACAGAGTATTAATGAATGCTACTAAGGGTGAGGCTATTATTAATAGCTTCATTGCTGAGTATATTCCATATATCAAACAACCAGAGCTATTCAGAAAAGGTGTGATTGTTTCTTCAGAGACTGGTACAGCACTAGGATATTCTTTAACTACAATACAGGATAGGGGGAAGTTATTCATTGCAGGATCTGAACCTGTGTATGAGGGTATGATTATTGGTATTAATAACAATGAGGAAGATATTATGGTAAATCCATGTAAAGCAAGACATAAGACAAATGTTAGAATGTCACATGCAGAGGTAACAATTGTTTCTCTAAGATCAACTATTCCGCTTACACTTGAATATGCACTTTCTTTCATTAATGATGATGAACTTATCGAAGTAACTCCTGTGAGCATAAGATTGAGAAAGAAACTTCTCACAGATACTCAAAGAGTATGGGCTAAGAGAAAGAACCTAACTGCATATGCACAACAACAGTTAGAGGGTATGACTGAATAAGCCAGGCTAAAGCCTCACCTTCGTTCAGAAAAAATTCATCCAACCTCAAAGCTTCCTATTCAATCGTTTTTCAATAGACAACCAATAACTATTCACAAATATTCTTCCTTTTAAATATGTACAACACAAAAAGGTTGTACTCAATAAAGCGTTAGAAGAGATGAATAAACTATGAATCAAGGCCAGGCCATAGCCAGGCTTGGTGAAACTAGGGGTAAAAAAAAGGAGACCTTTCGGTCTCCCTTTTAATTTCAAAACAACAACGGATTACCTTCTGTCGTAACCACCTCTGTTATCTCTATCACCAAATGATCTGTTCTCTCTAGGAGTTTCCTCTCTAGCTTCAGATACATTCAATGCTCTTGCGTCAAGCTCTTTTCCGTTTAACTCAGCGATTGCTCTTTGAGCTTCTTCTTCGGTAGACATCTTAACAAAACCAAATCCTTTAGATCGGTTCTTAATTCTATCTTTGATTACTACTGCTTCAAGAACAGTACCAACAGAACTAAAGAAATCTTTAAGCATAGCGTCATCGACGTTCCAGCTCAAGTTTCCTACAAATAACTTGTTTCCCATTTATTTTATAAATGTATAAATTATATTCGCTATACCAATAACTTGGGAGAAAAATTACTCAAAGCAGTCTATTCAACGCTCCAATAGCAAAAGTATTATAGCACCTTGCCGGGAAAAAAGATACAAATCAGGAGTGATTGACCTTAATATCAAAATCTGCCATATTTAAAGATATAAATTATTCAGTATTTTAAGTAATGGATAAAAAGCTACAAAAGACTCTCATTTTCGCCTTTGTAATAATATTTGTAGGGGTAGGAGGATTTTTCCTCGTAAGAGAAGCTAATGCCTCAACTCCAGCAGATGCACTTTTCCCTTTAGATAAATTTGCAGAATCTGTTACAAGATTGGCCATTATTAATCCTGAAACAGAAATAGCATTTGAAACTAAAGTTTTAGATGAAAGGCTTGCAGAGTTAGAAGCCCTTACAACAGAAAATGAAGATACCACAAAAGCATTGGAAGAAATTGATTCTCAAGTTGATAATCTTGATACCGCTGTTGCAGATGGAGATTCCGAATTAACTCTTCAAGAAAGAGAAGAATTAAGACTTCAGTATCAAGAAAAAATACAATTACATATACAAACAATGGAAAGAGTCCAAGAACAGGTCGGAAATGATACAGCTCAACAGAGCATTCAAAAATCAATCGACAGGCTAGACACAAAACTTACTGAAAGTAAGAATGTTGAGCTAGAAGCTAACAAGGAAGAGAACTCTGAATCCAATTCAGGAGAGGATACCCAAATACAAAATCAAAATCAAGAGTCTAACAGCAGTGAAAACTCAAATGAGGATGATAGTACAAACGGAAAAGATAACTAACTTCGCTTAAAATAGGAGAGCATTTCCTTAAAGGGAAACATAGATGTGAGATCTACTGTAAACTCTTCTTTACCTTAAGGTATCCTATCAGTTCTTTGAATGATGGTCTTCTGTTGAACATAAGACAACCAAGTTCAAACAATTTCAAAGCCAGGAACATAGCAACAACCACATAGATGATGGATGTACATATCCCTATAATTAGCTCTACTGTGGGCAGCGCTCCAAAGGAGTTTCTAATCAGTAAAACCATAAACGATGTGAATGGGAAGTAGCTCAATACAACAGAAAGTGGGCCATTAGGACTTATTAGTAAAATCTGCATCAAATACATAGGGAAGATAGAGAGAATAATAAATATGGATGATAAATTTCGACTATCTTCTGCACCAGTTCCTACAGCTCCTGTACCAATCATAATAGCTGCAAAGAATAGGAAACCCATAAATATCAGGAATATATTCAATGGAAGTAATGATAAATCAATATTGTTGAAATCGATAGGAATTGGAAGACTAAATTTACTCATAACTACTTTGTAAATCCCAAATCCAAATATCAACCATGTCGAAAGCTGAGTAAACATAACTCCCATCAAACCAAGCATTTTTCCAAACATTAATGATTTTTTATCCACTATCGAAAGAATTGTTTCAATCATTCTGTTCTCTTTTTCAGCCGAAACACTTTGAAGCATAAAACCAGAAGAGATATATACAGACATAAAGAAGACAATCATGGAAGCAATCGGAAGAAGATACTTTTCAAAGCCTTCTTTTACAAGAGTACCATTCTCGTCATAAGTATAGCTGGTGCTTGTAGGTTTTCCATTTAGAATATTTATAACCCCAGGATTAGAAATTCCAGATATTGCACTTTGTTTGACAAAAGCATTAATTACAGATGGTAAATTCGCAGTACCAATGAAATCAGCATCTTTCCTATAATAGAAAGTAGAGGATAGATCTGTATAATAGTTATCTGAAAGCATAACTAATGCCATAGTTTTATCTACCTTCACAGCGTTTTTACTCGCTTCCACCTCATTTGTAACTTCATATGGAGTCACAATAAAAGCAGGATTAATAACCGATTGAGGATCATATATAAATATCTTCGAAAAAGATGTTGGTTTTTCAACCTGTTTTGCGGCTTCAACAGAGGATAATCCTGAAACTAAACCTATCACGCCTATAAACAGAGGTAAGAATAGGGTAGCTAACCAGAAGCTTTTCTTCTTGATTGTTTTCAAATATTCAAATTTTGCTACTTCTAAAAAATTCTTTTTCATTATTTCATTATATCTATAAATACTTGATTGAGACTTGGATAGTCTAGATTAAAACTAATTAACTTCACTCCTTGATCCAAAAGATTTTTTAGTATTTCATCTTCTGTAACATCTTTATTTGGAATTATCTCTGCGGTCTTGTTATTTATGATTGCGGTATAGAGTTCATTCTTCTCAGCAGGAGCCCAGCTTCCAAACTCAATATATATGTTCTTACTGCCATGCCTTGCTCTAACTTCATTTACAGAACCATATTCCAATCGTACTCCATCTTTAATAATCAATAATCTATCTGCCATCTTCTGAGCTTCCTCAATGACATGAGTACTATACAAAACAGTTGTGCCTTGCTTCCCTCGCTCAGCAAGAAGATCTACAAATAATTGTCTATTAACTGGATCTAACCCCTTAAAAGGCTCATCCAATATTAAAATCTCAGGATTATGTATCAATGCCGTACCCAGTTGAACCTTTTGTTGCATACCCGAGCTTAACTGAGAAATTTGCTTATCCTTATGTAATATCAACCCAACCATATCGAGATATTCCAAACTTCGTTTCATTGCTTCATTAGCATCAATACCTCGAAGTCTTGCAGTATATGTAAGAATATCAATTACAGAAACATCCCTGTAAAGTCCTCTCTCTTCAGGAAGATAACCAATTTTGCTGTTTAATTCTTCTGAGTATTCCTTTCCATTAATCAGTAATGTTCCTTCATCAGCTTGATATATTTTTAGTAGGCACCTAATTGTTGTAGTTTTCCCAGAACCATTAGTACCTAAAAATGCAAACACTTCACCATCCGAAACCTCAAATGAGAGATTCTGAACTGCCTTGATTTCACCAAAAGTTTTGGAAAAGTTATCAATTTTAATAGAGAATTTTGCCATTCACATACGATATCAAAGTGAAGATATATTTGCAATATTGTTCATAATTCTAGTATTCTTGAAAGATGAAAAACTTAAAAAAATCTTTGCTCTTCTTTTTGACTATTTTCCTGGTATTGGTTTCTGTACGTCAGGTTATAGCAAGCTCAACGTATACGACAACAGAAGTGGCTCAGCATAATACAACGAGTAACTGTTGGGCTATATATAATGAGGAAGTATATGACATTACCACATATGTATTACTCCACAATCAACGTTACTATGATATTACTTCGTGGTGCGGAGCTGATATTACTACAGATTTCGATGCAGTTGGAAAGCATAGGGGAAGTGCAACTACACTACTAGCTTCATTTAAGATAGGGACTATTACAACAATAACACCAGCAACGACTGACACAAATGTTCAAAAAACAACTACAACCCCAGATACAACCACAACACTAACTACGAATACAATAACTTTAAAGAATCCATATAATTTACTCTTACCACTAATTCTTGGAATAGTTTTGTATTGGGGGAGTCTATTAATATTTTCAAAGAATTTAAAACAATTTAATGCCTTTTGGAATACAATTTTGCTACTTACATTCTTAATTCCAACATTTGGTTTTGGAATTTTCATGATGCTTCAGTATCAATTTCCTTCGCTCATGGATATAAACTTCAGGTTTATGTACTGGCATGTAGAATTTTCTGTGTTTATGGGAGTACTAGCAATTTCTCATTTCATACGTAGATTAAATATATATTTAATGCAACTTAAACAAAGATGATAGACAAAATAGCCATACATACATGCTGTGCGGATTGTCTAATACACCTCGTAGAAGCTCTCGAAGAAGAAAAACAAATATCAAACCAAACCGAAGTTATTCTTCTTTTTTACAATCCCAATATACATCCAAAAACTGAATATATGGAAAGATTGAATGCACTTAAAATTGTCTTAAAAGAAAAATATCCCGATTGGAATATGAAATTAGTAATTCCTGATTACAAACCAAAAGAATATTTTGAAAGTATAGTGGGGAAGAAAAAACGATGCGTGGGTTGTTGGAATCTCAGACTCTCAAAGGTATTTGAATATGCCAAAGCACATGATATTCATTACGTATCATCAACACTCTTAGGAAGCCATTATCAAGATAAAGAAACAATTCGAGAAATTGCACAGCAACTTGAAAATAAAGATACACAAATAGTTGCACCCGATCAAGAGCATGAGCATCCAATGAACAGAGGTTTCTACAAACAAAATTACTGTGGTTGTTGCTATTCTCTCAATGAAAAGCTATGGGAAAAATATGTTAAATAATCCCCAAAAGATATCAACTCTTCTGTATAAAAGGGTATAATAAATTATGAACAGTATTTTCTTCATAATTCTAACTGCAGTATTAGTGATTACCCTTATTTCTTTAATCGTACTTTCATTTTTTCACCCCGCAAAAAATAATCAAGAGGAAGAAGATGAAGACGATGATGATCATGCAGGAGAGGAGGAATAAAATTGTAAGGTTTTTGTAAGAATTCATATTGTAGAATAGACAATGATCTCAAAAGTATTAGGACCTAAAGTCTTGTTAGTTGAGAAAAATAACCATCTGTCAAAAATACTTAATTCTTGCTCGATATATCATCACATAAAAGTAGATAGGGTACAGAGTATAACGGATATTCCGACACCTATTTCTCATACTTATACACTTTTAATAATAGATATAAATTTGATAAAAGAGAACAACGCTCTTGCAATAGAACAAATTCGTAGAAATAATCCTCTCCTTCCCATCATAGCGATTGGGCCAGATAATCCAAAACATGAAATCATTTCTTGCAATTTAGAAATTAATATATACCACCACAAACCAATCCATTGTGATCTTTTAAAAGCACAAATTATTCAATTAACTTCAATATTTCATAAAAAAGTAATATTAAATGTTGGGAATATAAAAATAGATTTGATGAATAAATCGTTTTTTGTAAATAATAAAAAAATTATCTTTACGTATCAGGAATTCTATTTAATTATTCTCCTTCTCAAATCTGGAGAAAATACATTAGGAAGAGATAAAATATGTAACTGTTTTACTGGAAGTCATAGAGATATTAGTTATGCAGCAATAGATACGTTGATTAGTAGGATACGCAAGAAATTAAAGATCTATCTTAATGAGCCTTTTATTAAAACAGAATGTAAGTTGGGATATCGGATTAATCCAATATATTTTAAGGATTATCGTATTGAAAAAGTCTAGTATCTATATGATATACTTATTCATATGTCAAAATCATTGAATATCTTAAAAAATAATAATCCTAAAGAGGACACCATATTACGCGGTAAAAGCTTGTTAATTGCTCCAGAAGAACTTAAATCTCCGAAATTTAAAGAATTTCTTGATGATTTACTCTACACAGCCCAACATAGTGAGGATCAGGGAAATGTACCCGCAGGAGGTATTGCAGCGATCCAAGTAGGGCAAAGCAAGCGTGTATTCTACTCTTTAAACTATGATACCGACCAATGGGAGCTTTTTATCAATCCTACTGTAGAGCCACATGGCTTTCTAAAAGTAACAGGAGAAGAAGGATGTTTGAGTATTCCCAACCTAACTGGTAATGTATCTAGATATTACAAGATTAAAGTAAGATACCAAGATTTAGATGGGAAATGGATTACAAAAAAATATAATGATATAAATGCAGCGAGCATACAGCATGAATTCGATCACTTGGAAGGAATCTTGTTCATTGATAGAATGGATAAATAGAAATAAATTTTTTACTGCTGAAAATGAAAAAACTTCCCATTTTAATAATTGCCATCGCCATATTAACTTCAATAAGTTCATCAGTATTGGCAACAACGGATACATCTGTCTCTGATGTACTAGGCTCTACTGATGCAACGACTGTAAGTACCCAACAAACAACCACTATATCAAATAATGCACTTAAGTTAGAAATTCCTGCACAAACAGATAATCCTAGCACCATTATCACATTCACAAACCCTTCAAAAGATAATGCACTTGTTCAGCTTGAAATCGATAGTAAGGGATTTGTAGACATAACAAGTCCATACACATTTCCAGCACTAAGCATTGGAAAACATACATTAGAATTTAAATATCAAGATGAGAATGCAGCTACCCAACTTTACGATACCTCCATCATTGTTATTCCTAGAGCACCAATACTCAGCACACCCGTAATAGAAGCAGATGCCATTACTATATCCGGCACCGGCTTAGCAAACTCGGAAATAATAGTTTTACTCTCTTCAGGAAGTACGGTTTTAACTCAGACTGCAATAATTGATGGAGATGGAAGATGGAGTATAGATTTCGTAAAGAGTGAATTTAGTAAAGACATATTTTCACTTAATGCATATACTCGAAGGTATGGCTATGCAAGTAATCTTTCAGAAACAACAAAGTTTACATTAGATAACCAATCCACTGTTTTAAATCCCACTAATTCTACTTTCAATATTAAAGATATAACATTGGACGAAATTAAAGATTGGATAGTAACAAATCAAACATACATAATTATTTCCATATCCTCATTACTAGTTGGAATAATGTTAGGAGTACTTTTTGTCACTAAAAAGAAACAGCAACATGAACAAAAAATTGAGAAAAAGGTAGCAGAGAAATTTACTAAAACAGATGCTAAAGATACAGGAATAACCTTAAGAGAAAAGTTAATGGGTACAAACAAGCCCCAGGAGACCAAGGTAGAGGAAGTTCCAGAAGGAAAGAAAGAGGAAGAGAAGGTTATGAATAAGATTGATTTTCTAAAAGATTTTAAGAATTTTGATCCTGATGATTCGAAAGGGGAGGAAAAGAAGACTTCTGTAGAGGTATCCCTTACATCTAAAAGGTAGATTTCATGGTAAAATACCACTGAGACGCCAAGGTGGTGAAATTGGTATACACGCTACGTTCAGAACGTAGTCCTAGTAATAGGTTGGGGGTTCAAATCCCCCCCCTGGCATTTTAATTCCATGCCCAATCTTCTATATTCCAATATCTTTCATAAGAGAAGTTTACGTTATCCATGTTCATCCCTGTTAATCTGCTATTAAAATAGTACAAGAAAGTAGGGTGGTATAGAAATATAACTGGAGCATCAGCCATTAAATATTTTTGAAACTGGAAGTATTTCGCTTTCCTTGTAGCTTCATTGGTTGTCTTACGTGCATCTTCAAGTAATATATCAACTCTCTCGTATTGATATCCAGAGAAGTTTAAATATGGATCATTAACCTTCAAGGAGTGCCATAGATTGTATTGGTCAGGATCTACAGTCGTTTCTATTTCGTATAATAAAATTTCAAAGTCTCTAGTAACAATTGTTTGTTGAGAAATCTGATTATATTCCTGCTTATTTGGTTTTATTACTATCCCTTCCTTATCCATAGCTTTCACTATCACATCCACCAATCGGTTATTAATTTCATTATCTAAATAACTAATTGTAAAACTCAGAATCTTTCCATCTTTTGATTCAAAGTATCCCGTTTCTGCATTCTTTACATAACCTGCAGTAGATAATAACTCTGCAGCTTTTGCTGAATTATATGAATAGTAGGCAATTTGATTATTAAACGCCCAAGATTGTTCTGGATATGGACCTTGCATCACTTCGCCTTGGATATGAGCATCTTGCAATAATCCTTTAATATCAAAAAGATAATTTAGTGCAACTCTAACATTTTTATCCTTCAAGCTATCCTTTCTCATATTCAAGAATAGGATTCTGTTCCTAAATTCTTCATTTTTCGATAAAACTCCAAAGGAAGAATACTCTTGCATAAACGAAAGCGCTTCATTGTTCCAGCTTCCTAATGCATCCAGATCTCCAACTCTCATTGCAGTTTCTAAAGATGTAAAATCGGGATATATTCTGAACACTAATCTTGTGAGCTTTGGACTATAGTTGTCATATGGGTTGTCTGAAAGATATACCGCATTTTGTTCTGTCTTATCAACAATATACTTACCACTTCCCATTGGCTTGTAAGTAAATGTCTCAAGTCCCTGCATATCCTGTAATGCAACTTTCCCTAATACACTTTCAGGTACAATATACAAAGCCACAGCTTCATAGAAAGTAGGGTTGGCTTCAGATAGAACAAACTGAATAGTCTGGGAATCCACAACTGTAATATTAATCCCAACAAGTGCAGCTCCCACTGAAACATCAGGGCTCAACGACATTGCAGTATTAAAAGTGAATAAAATATCATTTACAGTTAAATCTGTTCCATCACTCCAATGTAATCCTTCATTAATTGTAAAGGTATAAGTCAGGCTATCACTAGATACTGTCCATGATTTTGCAACCCCTGGAGCAGGCTTGCCACTTTTATCAATATATATGAATTTCTCAAAGATTAAGCTTTCAATTGATTTGTCTACATAATTATTCGATGCGAACAGAGGATTAAATGAAGATATTGCACCAACCATACCTTCTGTATATTTATCACTAGAAGAAGAATTCATTTTTAAGAATTTTGCAAACGAATTAGATTGCAAAAATAATACGAAAATAAATCCAATTAAAGAAAATACTAGAATATAACTGAATGGAATAGCGTTTTTGTATAATTTTTCCAAAAACGTAGGATAGTTCCAAAATCCATCTCGCCAATCCTTATGCTCATTTTTCGACTCTACTATTTTGAGACTTTTAAACTCATTTAAAGCATCCCTCATGGACAAAGCCTTGTTTTGTGCTTTAGTATTAGATTTCATAATCTACTCAATTATGCAGAGTATTTTAGAATTAAGAGAGAGAGTACAACTAAGACAAGTATTAGGCCAATTGTAAGATAATAAAGGACTTTTTCTAAACCTCGCTTGGTTCTAAATACTTCTCCACCACCACCAAACATCTTACCCAAACCTTCTGCACGGTTTTGAAGTAATACTGTGATTACAAGTGCACCACAGACAGTGATCTGAGATATTAAGAATATTTTTAATGTGTTATCCATAAACGTTATTATACACTATCTAATTCCTTGTAGATAGAACAAATTAAAGCAGAAATAACAGATACCACTATTATCGTTACTGTAGAGGTAACTGTAAAGCTTGCTATTTCTAGGGTTCCCCAGGTTACTCCACCAAATACATATTCATTAATATATAACCCTGTCATGAATATTTTCAAAAGGAAAAAAACTCCAACTAAAAGAATGGAGGACATTAGGAAGTGGGTAAATAGATTTGATTTAACTGTAAGAAATTTTAATAACGGCCCCGCAATAACCACAGTAAATGTAAGAATCAGAAGAGTAATGACTAGATACAAAGAGATTGTAGGCAAAACAACACCTTTGTTAAACAAACCAATAACAAAATAGAGGATGAAGAAGTACACAAACAAAGATTTAATAAATTGCTTCATATTTAGCAGTAAAAATATTAAGACATAAATAATATATCACACCATCATAGACATGAATAGTTACTTTAAGTATACTAGAAATATCAAACCTGCCTAATGAAAAACTATTCTAAAACTAAAATAATAGCCACTATTGGACCATCTTCTTGGGATGCTCCTGTATTAAAGGAGATGTATTCTGCTGGAATGGATATTGCTAGAATAAATGCTTCCTTTGCAGATTTTGCAGAATTAGAACGAGTTTCAAACACATTAAGAACAACTTCACCTAGAATTGGAATCATGCTTGATACTCAAGGTCACAAGATTAGGGTAACAGGATTAGACCATGAGGTACAAATAGACGGAGAGGTATCCATTCCTAATACTTTCAATATTACATATCCTGATTTGTACAAAGATGTTTCTGTTGGGACAAGAATTCTTCTTGATGATGGGAATATTCAATTAGTTGTTAAAGCCATACAAAATACAGAGGTAATATGTACAGTTATACAATCAGGGATATTAAAACCAAACAAAACTGTAAATATTCCAGATGTTAACTTTAATTTCCCAGCAATCGCAGAGAAAGATAAGGCTGATATTCTTTTTGCAGTTGAACATAAGTTTGATTTTCTTTCTCTTTCATTTGTAAGAAATAAAGAAGATATTTTAGCTGTAAGAGAATTGATTGGAGATAGTAATATCAAACTAATTGCAAAGATAGAAAATGTCCAAGGGGTAGCCAATTTTGATGAGATACTTTCTGTTACAGACGCAATAATGGTGGCTAGAGGAGATCTAGGAGTAGAAATTCCCTTTGAGAAAGTTCCAATATTACAAAAACAATTCATATATAAATGTAGACAAGCAGGGAAACCTGTGATAGTTGCTACCCAAATGCTCGAATCTATGAAAGATGCCATGCAGCCTACTAGAGCCGAAATCTCTGATGTCGCCAATGCCGTTATGGATGGCGCAGATGCTTTAATGCTTTCTGTTGAAACATCTACTGGTAAAAACCCTATTGCCGCAGTTGCAACTATGCAAAAGATTGCTAAAGAGGCTGAATCAGTATTACAACAATCACCAATATATGGACATACATCCGCACCAGAAGAAGTAGATGAATTGTGCAGAAACCTTTGTGACATCTCTGAGAGTATGAAGCTTAAAGGTATTGTTGTCATTTCTAATACTGGGCAAACGATATTGAGCCTTTCAAGACATAGGCCTAATGCTCAAATATGGACAATTAGTAATTCCTTAGAACGTATTAGACAGGATTCTTTGCTTAATGGGGTTACTGGTTTCTTTCTCAAGGATTTACCACAAGACAGGGATGAGTGTACTCAACACGCAGTAGAAGTGATTTATGCACAAGGGGAGTTGGATTTAAATGATAAAATTGCTATTATTAGCGGTAGTTCTATAAGACATAACCATACTGATGCTATTTTAGAGATAGTGCAAGTTAAGAATGTCTTATCCAGATAACACGGTGACGTAGCCAAGTTGGTTAAGGCCGCGGTCTGCAAAACCGCTATCATGGGTCCGAATCCCATCGTCACCTCCATTAAATGATTGAAAATCTAACTCTTTTAGATTAGAATAGCGTAAATTATGCCGAGATGGTGGAACTGGCAGACACGCGGGACTTAAAATCCCGTTCTAGAAATAGAGTGAGGGTTCAAGTCCCTCTCCCGGCATATT